>OLFW01000417.1_pt1 | contig 37709 bp, 65 predicted proteins | sample 1605351 | NCBI WGS metagenome assembly OLFW01 (sample SAMEA3888918, study PRJEB22519) | human gut metagenome | biome: human gut; feature: human-associated habitat; material: faeces | place: Denmark | collected 2010 | reverse complement strand
ATCTTGAAGGCACACCTGACAATGCCCATTACCATGGGGGGATCATTTAATCTTGTCTATTCTCTGCCTAGCTAACTTCTTTAAATACTCTTTGTCAATCATTCTTGCATCAGCTAACCTGTGGCAGTCTTTGCATAAGCATATAAGGTTATCATCATCCAACCATAGATCTGGATTATCTTTCAGCTTTTCTATGTGATGTACTTCTACATTTCGGTAGTTATAAATGCCTTTATCTTTGCATACTTCACATAGATAGTTTGCATCTTCTCTAATCTGTTTGCTCTTCTCTGTCCACGCGCTCTTGCTTCTCAGTCTTGATTCTTTGTAGCTGTACTTGTAGTGCTTCTTCTCTACATGGCAGACATACCCTTTCGGATGTATCTTCCCACATCTACTACATGAATAATAGCCTTGTGCCATTACTTCACTCTTAAACGCTGTCCAGTATATATCTTGTTTGGATTAGCAATACCATTCATAGCCTGTAACTTCTGCCATGTCGTTCCATACTTTGATGCAATGCCTGATAGTGTATCTCCACGCTTCACTACATAATAAACATGTGCAGGTTGCTTTTTAGCTCCCATCTTCTTGTTAACAGCTTTCTGAACTGCATCATAGTTATATCCTGCCTGTTCCAGTCTGTTCTTACGGTCGTTACCGTCTCCCCACTGTCCCGCAATAACCTCACTTGCAATCTGATCATTTGACTTTCTCATAGGTGCAACCTTCTTGTTTACAATGTCCTGAACAGCATTGTAGTTATATCCTGCGTCGGTTAAGCGTTTCTTTCTGTCATCTCCATTGCCCCACTGACCCGCAATTACTTCATTAGCAATCTGATCAATTGGTTTTGGCTGAGGTTTTACTGGTGTTGTGTTGCCTCTTGAATATCTTGAAAGGTCTGCATACATTACATTCTTGTCTAATGGCTTAGAAGTGTACTGCTGTAACGTTCCATATTGAGAAGTGTTTGTGTGCTGTGTTCCATCATTCTTGCCCCAATTAGCAACCCATTTGTCAAATCTATCATTTAAGCCTTTTACATAGTCAAGCCATGAGCTAGATGTGTAGATTCCTGAATAATATCCTGCGTCTTCAATAATCTTACAAAACTTATAACAAATAGGTGCAATAGTTCCATTTGAGAACTTAAAGCCGTGTTTCTTTTTATATCCATCTGCATCTTCCATATCGAACCATACTCCAACCTTGATATCGTTCTTGTATTTTGCAATTGCATTGAGCACTCCTCTTGCTTCTGCTTCTGCATCTGCTTCATTTAGTGCATATGAATAATGGTAAACGCCAAATGGAATGCCTAGCCTTTTGCATTCGTTCACGTTTCTTTCAAATTTTTCGTCTAAATGAAAGTGTCCATATCCAACACGAATAATTACGAACTGTCCTTTATATGGCTCTAAATTAATATTGCCATTGTGTTTTGAAATATCAATACCGTACATTTTTTATCCCTCCTTATTTGACTTTGTCTTCAAGTCCTTTTATTCTTTCCTCGTGAACATCATTGTATTTGAACAGCGTCTTTACACGTTCAGTAACAAGGACGAGTTGCTCTGATACATTTTCCAACTGCTCAGCCTTTTCACTGTTTTCTGCCATCATCTTTTTTGTGGTGTCGCAAAATTCATCAAGTTTCACGTTGATCTTTACAAAGTTTTTTTCGATATCCATCTGCCTATTCTTTTCTCGCTCTGCCTGTTCTTCCTGACGTTTTTTGCCACCTGCGAAAGTGTTTATCAACGTACATGCAAGCGATGTTAAAGAAATAAGTAATGCGATGCTTACACTTGCTTCTGGAGTCATTTATTCCACCTTGTTATAGTTCGCCGAACTAATCTGTAAACATGCACCAATGCAAGTACCAATTGCCGAAATAGTTCCTGCAATCGCTTCTGCACAATCCCATCCCCAGATTTTTCCGAGCGTGATAATTAACACTGAAAATGCGTTTGTTCCTACAAGTGCCACCCACTTTAGAATGTCATATGTTTTATTAGAAAATACCATTTTTAGCCCTCCTTTGCTAACATTTTTTGCCATCTTCCACAAGGTTAATTATACCCTAATTATGGCGAAAAAAAAGGGCTTTTATACCCTTTTTCACTCATGATTTTTTTCGACTGAAATGTTCTCCAATCTTTCTTTTGCTATATTAAAATACTCTGTATCAATTTCAACTCCGATAAAATTATACCCTAATTCTTTACAAGCAACACCAGTTGTTCCGCTACCCATGAAAGATTCAACTATTACGGAGTTTTTAGGAAGTACACCTACAATATTCTTCATGACCTCGACAGGCATTTGACAAGGGTGTTTTGTTTTTGATTTCGACACGTTCTTGACCTGATTGATATTCCACCAGTCGTAAAGTTTGCATCCTAGTTTTCCTTCAGCGATACGTTTCATAATTCGTTTATCATTTGGATTATTATACGGTTGTAACACCTGTTTGAAATTAGGCTCTACACCGAAGAAAGCTACGTCACAGTGTTGTTTAGCAGTGTTCGAGTTATACACCCATGAACAAACTCTAGAAGGAATCTCACCGTTGAATAATGCAATCTTATAAAGTGATTCAGGATAATTAATAACAACATACGGAGTTTTATTCATCATGAGCACTTTATTTAGAAATCCTAAATATTCTTGTTCTTTCATCCTGTCTTTGTAGGTTCTATAGTGATACCCAATGTTGAATGGAGGGTCGGTTACAATAATAGGTTGCCCCCCCTCAACGTCTTTAACGAATTGTTCTGATTGCAGATAATCCAAACAATCCATGTTATAGAGTTTCTGTGTTTTTTCTTTCATATTTTTTGCCTTTATCTTTTTTGTTCAATAATGATTTTCCCTTTTTCTGCTCTCACTGTGATATCTTTTTCAGGGTCAATCCCAGATTCCGCCACAATCTTTTTTGATATTGTCGCATTATAAGTGTTGATCTTTACATCGCCACCCATGGTTTTGTACTTCATTTTCGCAAGTTTTGCCATTTTTTCACCTCTCATTTATCTTTAAGCGCTCATGAAGTCGTTTGAGAATGCCAACACTTTATTAATAAAAGTATTAGGAGAACGATTTTAAGTAAAAGTATTGGGAAATTATAAGTCATATTATAAGTATTGCGTTTTGTGCTGACACCCTCGAACGACCTCACGAGCCATTTTTTTATTTGTTTATCACTATTCTTTCCAAAAGTATCCAATCGCTATCAAAACTATTAATAATGATATGAGTAAGATTCCAATAAAATCCATGCTATCTGCCTCCTGTAATAAGAAAATACTGCACGAACAGCATATTCATAAAAAGCGAGCTACAGCAGAAGACTTTTACTTCTGTTGAGTTCCAGTTGTTTCCTGTTGTTACCATAGAATATAAAATAATAAAAATACATACATCTGATAAAAGGCATAATGCCCTGTTTTTATTTAATTTTTTCATTTATGATCACTCCTTATTAAGAATCCCTATATTGAAAATGAGATTAAAGAAACAAAATCTAAAAGGTATTTAAAATAATTTTCTTATGAGCCCTGTTTTGATTAGATCAGGTAACTAATGTTTTTTTTTAAAATTGGTATATCAATATAGGGATATACTTATAAATCAATTTCAATACGACCCATCAAGAACGCCTCTAATCTTTTTCAACTTATCGTCTAGCATTCTCATTTCGCATCCTATGCACTCTGCATCATATTCAGTGTCAGCAAGAACATCCTCTAAATTATCGCAATATTCTTCTAACGCTTTGATATATCCGTCTTTGTCGAGAAGACTATTGCTACGGTTATCATATCCAAAGAAATCCATTTGTTTAGGTTTCTTTAAGTCCTCAACTTCAACTTTTCTATCTGGTTCTTTAATCCATTTTACAAAGTTGGCTGTTGAATAAAATTGGCAATTGTCTTCACAATCTCCAACATCACAAGGTACATCCACTCTATCTCTTTTTAGATAATTGTTAAGGTATGAACATAGTGCAACTCCATCAACTTCATCGTCAACCAAAAACTTAGCGACCACTTCTAATTTTTTGCTACTAACAAATTCCATTTTTCTCTTCCTCTTTTCGACTATTTTTCAACTAGCTGAACGTCTGCAACATTTTCTTGTGACTTGACAGTGTAGCCAATAACGTAATATTTCTTTTTTAATTCTTCCAGTTCGTTCAATAACTGCTGATAAGTGAAGTAGGCTACTTTTTTCATTAAATAGTTATTCATTAATAGATCTCCTTCTTTAAATGCATTTTATTAAAATTCCATTCAAACCATTAAAATGGTTAACTCCTAAATGAGTGACGATTTTATCTTTTAATTTCATATTGATAAAATCATCATCATGCACTAACTGATTCTTAGTACATTGAATACAGAATGTTTCAGTACGTATCATGATGATTTCTTCTTCGCTAACTCTAGCCAGCACTTCATTTACTCTCATGTTCAGCGACCTCCAAATTTTCAAAAATATCTTCAATATAACTTATACAAGTATCAATGCCATAATTAAAGTATTCATCTCTTTCATCAGAATCAATACGAATTTTTTGATCGTTCAATGTATCAATTATTTTATTTCTTAACTCTGTTATTTTCATAAGTTATTATTCTCCTTATCTTCTTCTATGCCATTCACAACCACTGACACGGTAACGAGCACTGCAATTGCAATCACTGATATCACGATAAGAACGCCAACAATCAGCATAACGATAGCAAACAGAGAAAATACGTTTTGTAATACCTGTAATAGAAACATCTATATCACTCCTTATCTGATGAATAAGTAAATCATAAACATCAGTGTAGCAGCATAAGCTACTGCGAGAATAAAGAAATCTCTGTTAGCTGCTTTATTGTTTTTAACAAGCTTATTGTTTAATTCCTGAAGATCATCTATCTTTTTTAAATCCTCATTGTAAATACTCAATATAGTTTTGTTTGCTTTTTCATAACTTTTGCATCTATCTTTTAAATCTTCATAGTAAACCTCTAAATCTTCAAATTCTTCTTTTAAATATGAATATTCTTCTTCTAGCTTCTTGTATTCAGCTTCCTTTTCTTCTACCATTTCTTGTACTTTTTCTGCGCTAAAAACTGCCATCGCATCTAGCCTCCTCTTCTAATTCTTTTATATGATTCTGAGTTCTTTGTATGGTTCTTTCTGTTTTTCTTTCTATGATTTTAGCAATTTCACGTACATCTAGGTAGTCCATCACAAATAACTCACATATGCATATCAATACATCTGCAACCTCTTCATCTAAATGTGAAGCGTTGATTGGGTCAAATCCATAACGTTTAATTTTAGATATTGCTTGTATGAGTTCAGCATTTTCTTCCATTGCAATGGTTAGCATGTGCTGGTCGCCCCATGTTTCGCATACTTTTTCGAGTGCAGGGCAATTTGACACAAGCGTATCGAATACCTTATTTAAATCCTGTGAATCCATCTATTTTTATCCTCCCATGTCTGATGCATTCCCAGACGTAATCCTGAAATGCGAAATAGGAGTCCTTCGTAATCTTCCCGTTAATGATTTCAATTTCCAGATTAAACTCCATTCCTCTCTCGAAAGCGTAGATTCGCATATCGACATGATACTTCTGGCATACTTTCAGTAATTCTTCAGAATTGATACCCCACGCGAATTCAGCATCTAGGGCAATAGTCTGAATAGAATCGTCTTCTTCTTCTTCAAAATATACATCTAGGTCATTAATGAACCCTCTGGTTGTTCCTTCAATCCAGCATTTTTCGTTACAGCCCACATATCCAAACTCGTCTAGTTCGAGTTTAGCATGTTCCTTTTTAAAAGGATCACAAGGCTTTAACCCTTTTAAAACAAAACTCTGTAAATTCTTCTGTTTCCCATGTACTCTTAGAGCACCAACGCACCAATTTGGCATATTATTGTTCCTCCTCAATCTCTTTAACAACACAATTCTCTAAAACATCTTTGATTGATGTAGACTCTTCGTCTTCCCATTTGATAAATGGGAATAAGTTATTGAATAACGTAATTTCATATTCTTTACCATGCCAAATTTCTGTTAATATATCTTTATCTGGTTCGTCTAAATATAAACTAATATCGCCATTTTTATCTCTAGCAATATATTTATAGTTTAGTTTGTAAACATGACGTAACAGTGAACATTCCGTTCTCGTTAACTTAACAGGCTCTTTATATTCTGATAAGAGCCATTTTACTTTTCTGTTGATACATGTTAAGTAACCATCATCATTTTTTGAATTGCTAAACAAGCAACTCTCGCATGCTATTGATTCGCAGTTATCAATGTGACTATCAATAATGCTAAATCCTTTAGAATAATTATTTAATATTTCGTTTCTATACTTTTCTGCATTAATCATTTTCTTCTTCCTCCACTAATCTAGAAAGCAGAATTTAAGTTCCATAGCATGATTGAGAAAATATGTTCTTCCTACTACGTAACTAGACATTTCATTCGCTTCTGTGATCAATACAGTAAATCCTAAATCATCAACATTTTTAATGATTCCTTTTTTTGTATGTATCATTTGGGAAAAGCCAGATTCTTCTTCCTTCGTAATTCTCTTTGTTATATTCCATGTTTTTTTCTTCCTTTTTCTATAATTAATCTTCATCTTCTGCAAACATTTCGAAAACTTCTTCTTCACCGTCTTCAGGGTCTACGTATAACAAATAGTTATCCATGTCATCCTGCTCGTAGTAGATACCATCAACCCAGTCGTTAGCATGTCTTTTGATATCATCTAAACAAAGGGCTTTGAAATAATGTATTCCTTTTAGTTTTAATGCTTCATTGCTTACATAAAATTTTGTTCCCATATTTATTTCTCCTTTTTTAATAGTAGTGTTATAAGTGTTATCGCTTCACCACTGATAGAATATAGGCTTATTAATCTAAACCTAGAAGAGAATAGATATCCTCTTCGTCTGCTTCTTCAAATTCCTCATAATAAGTATAAGGAACTATACACCATTCACAATGGCTTTTATAGCCTTTATAAGCATCTTTCATGATTGGGTATAATTCATCATGTAGAACCTTATATGCATCTTGTAAGGCTTTATATTCCTTTTCTGCTACTTCTCTATCTGTAGCAAGTGCTTCTCCAAAGTCACTAATACCACATTCCCAATAGTTAGAAACTTCACTATGTAATGCTTCTAATCTATCTTGGCACTTTCTAAACTTTAGAAAGTCTTGATATTCTTCATCATTGAATTCTATAAACAATCTTAATGCTTGTTTATAATTGTCAGATATCATACCATCTGCACATAAGATACTATTTTCATAATACTTTTCATCTAACTTTTCTAAAGTTAGACCATGGTTTTCTAAATATTCTTTAAAGCCTTCACACTGTTCGCATAGGCTTTCAATATCTTCCTTCATTTCAATCAATGATTTAGTTCTACACATCTTTCTAATTTCACTGCTACTAAAATTTGTTTTCATATTCTTATTCTCCTTTAGGGGATTTCCCTTCCCTCTCTGCATTATTATGATACCATAATATGGTAACAATTGCAATACTTTTTGTAAGTATTTGTTTCTATTTGAAACATCTTTTTCAATAAAAAAGACTAGGTTTCCCTAGTCCGTTGTTCTCAAGAAATACTGTAGATCCTCACCATCGAAATGGTCAAGAGCCCACTGATCAGCCTTGCGCCAAAGTTCATCATACATCTCGGCAAGACTGTAGTTTCTTCTGTGATCATATTCAAAGATCTTCCAGTTCAGAACCATGGCAAGCTCTGTCATGTATTCAATGTTATTCTGCCATGCGTTGAATGCTCTGCAATAAGTATCACGGACTGCCGAAATACCGAAATGGTCTGCAATGCTGAAGTCCTCATAGAATGTTGTGCGTGGCTTATATCCTGTCATTGCTTCGATATTCCACGTTTTAATTGGTCCGATATCAATTGTTTCGATGTTTCTCATGTTTTTTTACCTTCCTTTTTTCCTTTCTCTTTATGCTTATTATAATATCATAATATAAAAGCAATTGCAATACATTTTCACGTATTTTGTTTCTTTTTGAAACATTTAACCGTTTAATATATCCATGAGTCTTGAGTCCTGCATCTTGTTTTTTCTTCTGTCCTCTCCGCTGACAAGCACAGGAAGACACATCTCAATAATACGGCTGTAAATTCTGGCTTTGCTTGTGTCTTCTGTGTGGTACAAGTCTGTATATTTAAGATTCGTTGTAATGATCATCGGCTTTCCGCTTCTGTATCTTGCATCAATGATGTTATATACCAATTCATTGACGTACTCAGTGTTTCGCTCAATCCCGAGATCATCAATCACAAGAAGTTCAAACTCATTCAGGCTGTCAAGATACTTCTGCTTGCCTTCATACATGCCTTGAATCGTATTGATGATACGAGCAAAATTTGTTACAAGACACGGAACGCCATTGTCAATCAACTCATTCGCAATGCATGATGCAAGAAACGTCTTGCCTGTTCCAACACCGCCAAACAGTATAAGCCCTTTTCCTGCTTTCTTGAAGTCCTCAAACCTTCTGGCATAATTCCTGCACATGTCGCTAGCCTTCTTTGACTTATGATCGTCATTATCAAATCGGCATTTCTGAAGTCCTCTGTCAGGAAAACCCGTATTTCTGTATCCTTCAATTCGTGCCAGTCTGTCCTGTTTCTTTTTCTCAGCAACCAAGCATGAACACATTGCAGGAAAATAGTCACCGACCGTCGGAAGCCATTTTCTTCGTGGCTCATTGCATTTCTTGCAAAAGATCATGTTTCCTTCGATATACTCCGATGTACCATCACAAGTGGCAAGCATACGCTTTATCGCTTCCGCCGTCGGCTCTTCATTCTTAAATATACCGTATATGTTTTTCATGTTTTCGCCTTCTTTCTTAAAGCTAGTGTTTTGTGTGTTATCGATTCACTTGCTTTTATTTATAACAACGTTCGCATAAAACTTCTTTGCGAAATCCTGGAAATTCAATAGGTTCAACAACATAGTACATTTTACCATCACCATAATAATCGCAAAAAAGATTTACAATTCTTACATCAAAATTACCGTCCCCCATTACGTTATCTAATTTTACTTGTTCCCCTTTTTTAAAATACTTCATTTTATTGTCCTCCTTTTTTTCTTTTAAAATTAGTGTTGTGGTGTTATCGCTTCACTCTTTTTTTATTTACTTAATTTGAATGGAAGCCATGAGGCTTCTAAGCTATCAAGTTGGCTCATGATAATTTTTAATGTGTATCTACCACCGCAAGGAATATAAGTGGTTTCGCCGTCAAGGCTGAGGAAGTTTCCTTCCTCGTTAACGATAGCGAAATAACTTTTTGTTCCTCCACGAGGACCACACAAACCGAACATTTTTGATACATTTACAATTTTCATAAATATTGCCTCCTAATTTTAATATACTTTTTGAAAGAACATTTCTACTAACTTATCTAATAATGTATAAGTCATTTCAATACCCAAATCAAAAGTAACATGGTTTAGTTCGTACTTCACACAATCAACAAAATATGCGCTACTTCTCATATAATCAAGGCTCTCAAACTGAACCTGTTCCTTTATATTCATATTTTCTTGAGTCTTTCTTACGATCATTTCTAAATCTAAATCTTTCATTTCCTTGTACCTCTTTCTTTCTACAACATTATAATATCATAATATGAAAGCGTTTGCAATACTTTTTGCAAGTATTTGTTTCTATTTGAAACTATTTGCCGTAAAACATAGCCATGAGATCTTCTTCCGACTCATAGCCGTTCTGGTCGTATTTCTTCTCTGGCTGTTTCTCCTGATTTGTATATTCATCTTTCAACGGGAAGATTCCTTGCCAGTTATGCGTTATTGACTGATTAATAATAGCGATCTTTACATCGTCTGTATTTCCCAGTTCATCAAGTTTCTTAAGCATGAGTTTAAGAGCATACTCTGTCATTGGCTTCTTGATGAATGACCTCATCTGTAAAAATGCTTTTAGTGCATTCTGAAATTCTTCATTTTCTGTGTATTCTGTAATCTGTTCATCATATGACTTGGTTTGCTTCTTTGGCTTTCTTTCTTTCTTTGTCTTGAGTTTTTCGTTCTCTGCTTTTAACTGCTCAATCTCTTTCTGCATTTGCTTCAGTTCTTCAGATATTTCTACTTGTTGATTTTGGGTATTGTTGCTTTCTTCTTTCTTACTTTCTTTAAGTTTATTATTTGTTTTATTATTTGTTTTATTATTTGGTATTGGTTGTCCTTCTAAGGCATTTCCATTTTCCCTTTTGGGCAAATCGATATTTACCTTTTGGAAAATGCATTTTCCCTTTTCTGTGAATGAATACCATAGTGTTCTGTCATAAGGATTTTTATTATAGTTTCCTGTTTGTATAATCCCTTCGCCAATAAGATTCTGTAAAGCTTTTCTAATCTGCTTTTGTGATGCATACGGGAACAATTTGGAAAAGGCCTTTGCACTGTTATACGTCCAATAATGCCCATCATAAAAATTTGTTCCGTTTTCTCTGTTCTTCTCAATCCAGAATTGCAGATTGTTCAGAAAAACTGCTTCAAGTATTCCATATTCTTTCGCTAATTCTACGTTAAAATGATGCTCCATGTTTTTGCTTCCTTTCTTTTTCTGCTTTACTATTTTCCATGTGATTTCCCTTTAATAACAGAAAACCGTATCACATTAAGTCCGCCAACCTAATGCAATACGGTTCATGTACCTATTCAGTTTCATTCACTGCTATTCAGCAATGGCGGTTACTGAATAGGTGGTGTAGATTTTTGCTACTCTATAATATTATCATCATAATGTGATTAAGTCAACACATTTTGCCGACTTTCGTTTCTTTTTGAAACTTCTTGATGTCTTTACTCGTGACGATGCTGATTGTTAAGTCTGGATTTTTGTATTCGAACAGTTTTTGCTTTAAACGGAAAGCGTCAGTAATTACCGCTGTAGAGCCTTTTACATCTTCTATGATGATTCTATCTCCCTCGGCTAGAATGTACCTGAAATCGGCTTTATACACGGTTCTACGCCACGTCTTGCCATTCTTCTTGAATGATGGTATAAGCTCAAAAGAAGGCTGTAATTCCAACTCTCTTATAACTCCTGCACGTTCCAGAATCTTCAACTGTGCATATCGTTCAGCTTCAAGCTTTGAATCGAACTTGATTCCATCAGCAACCGTCTTTGTATTGTGATATTTTCTGTACATGTAACTACCTCAAATATACGACCTGCCAAAGATTTCGATAAATTCTTCTGTTGTCCATGAATACTCGTCCATGGCTCTCTCCTGCCCTAACTTTTTCAGGTACATATCGAACTCGTGCCCTTTTCGATTATGCACGCCGTACTCAGACATGTTGTGATCTTCAGGTCTGATGAATACGACAAGACCATACTTTATTGATTTTTTCCTGTTGGCAGTGCCGAAAAATATTTCGTGCCTATGTGTGCCCTCATAACGCTGGTTGCTGAAAAAATATGTATGACCGTTTGCCTGATACATGCCATTAGGCATAATTGAATCTCTCAACTAATCACCTCCTATGAATTTAAGCTGTGCAATTTCTGACGGTGTTAACGTTGGTATTCCTATCTCTTCGCATTCACTTCTTACACCGTCAAGCAAAATAGCGAACTCCTTAGAATCCATCTGTGAACTGCCTTTATAAATCTTATAATGCGTGAACTCCTTGCCGTTTACCGTGCCTTTGCCTATTTCTTCATAGTACTTGAAATATCCATGTAGGATCACATCTGAACGAATGCTGACAACTTCATACTGCCCATATCGTTTAAGCATAAGAAAATGGCATTCTTGGTTATCCATTCTCATAACGCTCGCCAACTGGTTGAGCAAAGACCAGTAGTACGCATTGGCTGTCAATGATCTTTTCGATTTCTTTTCTTTGATCTCATACAGCTTTTCTGCATCCTGCTGGTCGAACAACCATTGGATGATAGTTTTCGCATTTCCTATCATGCCGTTATTACCGCCTTAGAACGGAAGGTCACTGTTATCCATTTCGTATTCTTTATTCCCCCAGTCATTATAAGTATTGCTATTATTTTGAACGCTAGGGCTATCAGATGGCATTTCACGGTTCTTAGTTTCTAGAAACTCAACATGATTAACTAATACTTCTGTAACATACACTGTTCTACCATGACTATCTTCGTAATTTCTTGTTCTGATAGAGCCGTTTAAGGCGATCTTATCACCCTTGTGTACGTACTGTTCCAAAAGTTCAGCCGTCTTTTTCCATGCCACGCACTGAATGAAATCTGCTTCCTGCCCGTCATTTGTCTTGAAGTCCCTGTTGACTGCAAGTGTGAAATTTGCAACAGCCGTGCCATTTCCTGTCCTTCTTAGGTCAATGTCCCTTGTAGTACGGCCAATAAGTACACATGAATTCATTTCTTTTCCTCCAAAATTTTGTCGCCAATTTCTTTAAGTATGCATTTAAACACGAAATCCTCAATAGTGGTATGCTCTTCCATAGATTTTATCGCCATTTTTTTTAAAAATTTCCCATTACATGAAATAGTAAATGTATACATTTCATCGTATTCTGCGTTGGTTACTTCTTTTGGCAGTATATCCACTGTGTTGATTATTTCTTTTGGCTGTGTATCCATATACTCGCTAGGATTAATCTTATAAGCATAAGTTAATACATCACTAACATGTTTGTTTAGAAAATGTCTTCGTAAAACATTGTTTTCGATATAGTATAGATAATATCCGCACACTATAGACAATTCTTTTTGCTTGATTCCATTATCTTTTAAACATTTTCTTAACTTTTCAAAATCTACGTTTTCAATTTTTTCATTGCATCTCTTTCTCATGTTTTTTCCTCATATTTCATCATCATTTTTCATTCAAAAATTCGTCAATCAATTCCCACGCCATGCCCTCATTTACAGGGCTGTCAATAACTTTCCTGATACCATTCCTAATATGTATAATCTTCAGGAATTTTGCATCAACTCCGTAGCTTTGCATCAGTCCGATGCGGTACAAATTCAGCTGATATGCGATCTTTTCTTTGTTTAATGCACTGACGGTTTTTATGTCCGCAATGCCAGTTTTACCATCCATAAGCATTGTCATGTCAAGTCGTCCACATGCTATCGGCATATCATCCTTGAAAATCACAAGTGGCAATTCACTGTCCAGAACCTCGAATCCGTATTGTTTCTGCAAAAACTTAAAGTTTCGCACTGCTTCGCTTCCATCATCATAGCCAGAAACATTGAAGTTTTCGATTGCCTTATGTACTGCCGTACCTCTTTGAGCCGCATTATTCAACACGGCAGGAGGCACGCTTGCATAATCGTTTTTATATTTCACGCCAAGAATCGTCGTAACACTTGGCAACATAAGCCCATCATACAAATATGTATGAGTATCATCGAAATATTCAAGCGTGCCGCCTTTAATGCTGAATGTCTCCATCACTTCACCGTGATGCGGATGGATGGTTTCACTTTTGATATTTTGGCGTACAAGTCATATACATCAGGATTTTCTTCTTTGAAAGTCTTGGTGTCGAATTTTTCTGCGTCATGCTCTGGAATGAATGCAATCTTCAGAAACTCGTTGTCAATCTTTAATACGCCGTACTTCTGCATAGCATCAAGAATTTCTTTCTTCATGCTGTCCTGCTGTTTCTTAATCTCTTTCGCCTGTTTCTCAAGGCTGATGATTTTCTCGCATACTTCTTCAGAAAACGTAACGTCTGAGCCTGTTCTTTCAATAATATTAGTCATTGTTTTCATCCTCACTGTAATCAAATTTAACGAAATTATATTTGCCGATAACTCTTTTGATTGGCTTGTCTTCTGCACCTGCAAGAGCACGTAATGCTATTTCCACATCTTCTCTAGGTGAATTGCAAACTGCAAGCACGGTTGCCTTTTTTTCTCCGAACTGCGTATCAACCAGAACCTCGTCACCTTCAGCAATGTTGGAAAAAGCAGGTGAATAGAACAGGTATTTTTTACTATCGCCAGTGTGCTGGCATACTACAAATTGTACGTAATTATTCATGTCTATTTTCCTTTCTCTGCTTCATGTTTTTACCGATCAACTCACTTGCCTTCGACATCGGCATATCTTCCAGCTTTTCGATATTGTTCATCTTTAACAGCTTTACAAGATTCTCGCCTGTATAAATCTTGCTCAATACTTCAACCTGTCTTGGTGATACCTTGCGTTCCGTGCTGTTCGTTGCTTCGTTATCATTGCCATCCGTATCTTCTTCAGTTGCCATACCAAGGAATGCACCTAATGAATAACGCTTGCGGTATGTGATCTCTGCGCCCTCGTCCTGTATCTTCGCACCTTCCTTTACTGCGAACGGATAAGTACTTGTTTCAAATACATGTCCGCTCTTGTGTACAAGAATGCACTTAACACCGCACACTCCGTTTTCATCAATGCCTATAGGTTGAAGCAAAGCAAAGTTATTATTTTCCTTTATTTTGTTTAGGATGCTGTCTAATGGCACATAATCAAATGCCTTTCGCATCCATTCCCCTGTGTTCCTGTTCTTAACTGAATAGTTGACCTGTGCGGACTTTTCAAGTCCTTTCAACTGGTTTACCAGCGTGATTAAATCTGTCGCGATTTCTGGCGTAATGTTTTCAAATCCTTTCATCTTTCTTGTTTTCCTTTCTTTTTGAAACATCAATTTCGTACTGTTCAATAATTTTTCTTAATTCTTCTGCATGACCGTTTTCTACGATTTCTGCTACGATATCTAACATTTTTTCAGCTCCCAATGATCAAATTCACATATTCATATCCAAATATTTTACAGAAAACTTTGACAAGCTCTGTAGAAGGATTATGCGTTCCTTGCTCAATACAAGCATAATGGCTTGTTGATATTCCAAGCATTTCTGCAACGTCCTTCTGAGTATAACCCTTTGAAATTCTGAATGCTTTCAATTCCGCTCTTTTCATTTCGTGCCCCCTTTCTGCCTTACATTATAAACCCTTGTAATCAAATTGCAACTACTTTCCATCAAAAGGCGATTATTTTTTATTGTTTCAAATAGCTACGGTGTGTTATTATCGAAATATAAACTTTTTAGGTGGTGTAAAAAAATGATTAACAATAAATCAATCGGAAGGAAACTCAAAGAACTACGCAACTCCCGTAATCTTAAACAGTCTGAACTCGCTGACCTTGTTGGCCTTTCTCGTCCTGCCATATCAAATATTGAGTCTGGAAAACGTTCCTTGACTCTTTCCACTTTGAAACGTTTTTGCGAAGTTTACGGAATTGATATATCTTACTTTGGAATTGATACGTCAACCTATGATGAAACGACAGACCTCACACTGCGCATCGAGTCTCTGTTTCACGTTCTTCCAGAACCTGAGAAGGATGAACTGTATCTGAAGATAATGAAACTGTACCTCGACAGCAAGAATGTTTCTGATTGAAACCATCTGTCGAAAAAAAAGAGTTGTCTAACTCATATTCAATTTTGAGATCTTCCTGTTCAGCATAAAGATTAAACAGCAAAGAATAGAAACTTTCAGCGTCCATATGCTCACCGCCTTTCAATGGCTAGTATGGACTGCTTTTTTTATTTTCAACCAATCGGAGGTATTTTTTATGAGAAAAAAACTGCGAGTGGCAGGATATGCTCGTGTTTCAACAGATGAACAAAAAAAATATGGATACTCAATACAGGCACAAATTGACGAAATAACGCAATGGTGCAACGACAACGATCATGACTTACTAAATATCTACATTGACGAAGGATTCTCAGCAAGCACCATGAAACGCCCACAACTGCAACTCATGCTGTCTAACCTGAAAAATCTTGATGCCATAGCTTTCACACGCCTTGACCGTCTGTCACGTAACGTCCTTGAAGCTAACAAAATGCTTGAACTTCTTCAGCAAAACAATGTCGCCATGATTTCCATATGTGAAGACGATATAAACACGTCCACTGCAAACGGCTTGTTCATGTTCAACCTTAAAGTCAACCTTGCAGAACATGAATTAAAAAAAGGTTCTGAACGCATCAAAGCCGTATTTGAGTACAAGGTCGCACAAGGACAACCTATCACTGGGAACGTTCCTTTTGGTTACAGGATTGCCACAGAAAACGGCAATAAACGCATTGTAATTGATGAATCCAAAGCACCAATCGTGAAAGACATTTTCGAATCATTTCTCCTGCATCAATCAGTCCATTACACTGTTGAATACGTAAACAAGAAATATGGACTGTCTCGACCGTATATGTCCTATATGCATATTTTAAAGAATGAATTTTATGCAGGTTCATACCGTGGAAACTCCAACTACGCCGAGCCATACATCACGAAAGACACATACAATGCCGTTCAGACCACATTACAAGCCAATATACGAACAGGAATACAACGCCATGTATATTTATTCACTGGACTGTTAAGATGCCCAGAATGCCGTTCTAAGCTTGTTGGAGTGAGCCATCCAAAAGGCGGTAAACGATATTATTATTACCGTTGTAACAATGCCCACTCAGTGCATACATGCTCCCACAAAAAGCATTATGCGGAACTGGCAACAGAAAAATATCTGTTGTCTAATCTTGATAACCTGCTGAAAGACCATATAGCCACAATCTCAAGCATTACTTCTGAAACTAAAAATACAACTGAAAAGGAATTAAAGGAACTAAGAAAAGAACTTGATAATCTGAATTATATCTTTATAAAGAAGCGTATGCCTGTAAATACCTATGAACGCCTATACGCTGAGACAGAAGACAAAATAAAAAGGCTTGAATCTGTCAAACCTCAAAGCACCGTTCATCTTAACCAATTTTTGAACAGCGGTTGGCGCTCAATATATGAGAATTTAACACGTGAGAACAAGCGCACACTGTGGCGCAATGTCCTTGAGTCTGTCCATGTTTCACCTGATGGAATAGAAGTTTTCTTCAAGTAAAAAGCAGACATTTCTGCCTGCCCTTTACTAGGAGAATTATATGTACCAATGAAAAAATACATCTATAATATACTCCAATCAATCACCGAATGCAAGCGGTGATTTTTTTCTTTACTAAGATATGCTAACCTGTAGGCTATGACAAGTTAGTATAGAATTTTGCAAATAAAAAAACAGCCCGCCGAAAACCGACAGACTGAGAAAGGAATGCAGTGAACATGAAACACTGCACTTATAGTATATCATGATTTTGTTTAATATCCAACCACTCTCGTTATATAAATTGCATTTTCTGCTGAATATGTTGAGCCGTTGCTTTTTAGAGTGATCTGGTAATTCTGGCTAAACGTGATCATTGAGCCCGAAACATTCACAAGAGCAAACTTTGCATAGTCATAATCAGCAATATAATGAACCGTTCCCAGATGCACAAGTTTTCCGTTTGGGCTGAACACCTTCACACTGCCACAGGCATTATCTCCAGAAGACCTGTAAAAGATTTCAAGATAAGTATAATTTTCCACACTGTCTGACAATGTGACAGTTCCTGCTGTTCCATTTGCACTGCTGTAAAGAACCTGACCACTAATGCAAACGCCATTCACTTCAAGACTGTTATTGTGCTTTGGAAAACAATTCACACCGAAACTGTATTTCTTGATGTCCGTGTACGTAATCGGGATTCCCTTTGGAAGAACCAGATTGTATGTTGTTTTTCCTACCAGATCGGAAACCTCAACCTGAACGTTCCATTCATACTCGTTATCAGCTGTAAAATTCGCATCGGCGTTATTCTGAATTGTCGTGTAAGTACTGAATGTGCTGTTTGCAACCTTCTTCGTGCGGTACTTAATCGTGACTGAGTTTCTATCACCTATTGATGAATAATTCGCATTTACATTTAATATACTTTCTGAATAATAATTGCTTTTGCGGTTAAGCTTGATGATTGCACTTGGCAATGTCCAGTCATACACAAGCACCGTGAACTCACTGATGCCCTCGTTTCCCCTTGAATCCGTCAATTTAACGGTCGTTTTTGCATCTGATGATATATTTACCACACCGACATTGATTGTGCCTGTAGAGCCACTTAAAGTGCCTGTATAAGCATTTCCATTTACTACGGCAGTAATTGTTTTCAACGTGGCACTGTTTAATGCCTGCGCATTGTTTACGCTGATTTTTAATGTCGAGTTATTCCTGATAATGTACTGATTGTCACCAGTGATTGCAACCGTTTTAGAATTTGAATCCTCATATTCAACATTAAATGTAGGATTAGAATTTACAACGTGCGCAATGATTGTACAGCTTGACTTACCTATAACCGCACTGCCACTGTACGTTGTGACATCAATTTCGCCTGTCATGCTATTGCTGTTTGGCATTTGTGCATACAAACTCGATGCGATATTGTCCGTATCCAATGAAATATTATCCGTTACACCAGTGCCAATAGTATAACTGTATGAGCCCAATTTTAACACAACGGTATGCGTAAACACGTTTGACTTGCGGTTCATATGCACCACAATTGTGTCTCCGATATTAAAGTTTGGAGAATTGTTATGGCATGTATTCAAACTTGGTTGTGATGCTCTGCCAATATCGGGAAGGCTCCAACTTCCAGAGCCTTTGCAGTTCACAGTAGTAACGTAGATTGCACACTCTGCATATGCACTGAATGACTTTGAACCGTTGGTATCATGACCGATTACAAGCTTTCCAGATGCAACAACCGTACCAGTGTATAACTTTATTCTTGTGTTTGACTGATAAACTGTAGTTCCATTTATAACACACTTGAAAGGCCCTGCCATGTACCAATATCCAGACTTGATTCCTGCACCCTTCAGAGTCCATGTGATAACAGACTGATTGTTGACGATGTTTTGGTTTTTCAACATCCAGTCGAACTGTAGGCACGCGCCATCATATGCTGAGGTCTTGAATGTTCCTGATGTAGCCATATTATACTCCTACTATGCCGATACCATCATTTGTAACAGTATCTCCATCTTTTACTGTAATCGGAATAAACCTTGCCTTATTGCACAATGTGATCTCTTCCTCAATAACAGATTTTTTCTGATGAAACTCGTCACCTGAAACCCAGAATGTTTTTGCCCCTGTACGATCATATCCTGCAAAACCGACGGAATTATTGACCACCAGATATGAACCGTCAAGGCCATACATGATTAGTCCGTTTTTATCAAGTTTTGCAATCAGATTGTTTGCTTCATCATATACCTCAACCTGTCCATTTTGGTTAAGGTTAGAACCAAGCTTTAATGTTCCACCTTTAATCATATCCGCCACTAAATTGACAACGTTAATATGTTGCATATTCAACGTATTATCAATCGTCCATGCACTCTCGAATGTGCCATTGATTCCTGTGCTTGAAAATGCAATACCACCGCTATTTATCATAATAACGTGGTGAGCTTCTTCTTTTGGTAATGCATCAACAACCAGAATCTTGTCGCCTTCATAAACTACATACGAACTGCCAAGCATTCCGAGTATTGATTCCTGCGCCTGCTGAATTGCATCTGAGAATATCACCTGTAAGTTCGCATTGTTTTGTTCCACACTCTGCTGAATTGTTGAGCTTACTGTTCCCATAATGTCAGAAACTTTCTGCTGAAAATTCCCAAATTCAAGTTCCGTATACTTCCCTAGAATGCAATCATAGTCATACGAAATAACATGCGTTGTAATATCAACGCCCATTGGTTCGTCAATGACTTCGATTGTATCACCAATGTCTGTCAGCTTTTCAACGTTTGCTTTTAAAGTGTAATTTACTTTTGGAGCACAATTAGCATCAACGTATGCCTGTCCTTGCGTTCTCAAATCCTCAAGCAGTGCATTATTATATGCAGTTTCATTAAGATTTCCGTCTGCATCTTTGTACATGTCTTGGTCAATATTTTGGTTGAAAGACACGACTTTTGTAAATGGAATATCGTACTGTGTCTTGCTGTAAAGGTAGACTTCATCCAACATCAAACCGTCTTTTCCAACTGGCATGAGCTTTGTGACTACATCATCCCAGTTCGCCATGCATGTCATTTCCTTCAGATTCTTTTTGTAACGTACAGTCACCCCGTTGTCTCGTCCAATTGTGCTCATGATTGCGAACCTGTAATTGTCACGCACAAAGTGTCCACCCCAACGCTCCAGAACCGTGCTAAAAGCGTCATACAGCGATGTTCTAACACATCTATATGAATCTACCATGGCAATATCAGAATACGTCTGAAACGGGCTATGATTGTCCGTAGCCCTGTTCAGATGATCCATTGCATCATTGCAATTCTTATCGACAACATAACTGTCTGCAATCACATAGTTTTGAGCATCATATGATATATGCTGTGCTTTGAACGTGATCTTGTGTTTTGTCTTTTCTGGATTTTTAATTCGAAATGCCTGTGCACCCTGTGGCGTATCTGCAACGATGATTCTATTTGCTGTCAGAATGTCAACATAAGATATGTCTGCCTCAATATTCAGATAGAATTTGCCGTTATCTTCCTTATGAACTTTTGCCTTGAATGGTCGGATAACCGCATCACCATTTGACGTGAATATTTTATCTGTAGGAGAAAATACTCTGATCACCTTTATCCCTCCTTTCTTAGCATGTTATAGCCTTATTTATGCCGTTCTTTTCCACATGTAAACTGCTAAGTATGGTGGCATATTGCTATGTGCTTTTCCTCCGCCTGAATCTCCAGTTGCGTTGCCATCTTCGTTTTTAGTTGCTTTTATGTTAGGCACGATATTAGTATCTTCCGCATTACTTCCAATACACTTAGCCCCAAAATTGGTTGATATCTTAACACCGTTCTTGTTAGCAACCATTGTCCAGTCGTTTGTATCATGATGATGCTCAGGCATTTCATCAATACCTAATTTATGATAGTATTGGCCACCTCTTTCACCATTTGTAAATTCTGGTTCTCCTACCCCAAGTGAGCCAAAACTTTCATTAGTGTTTGTTTTACTGTTTGTCCCTGCTCCAATTAAGAAACGTCCTTCAAGTCTTTCCCACGTACCACCAAAAAGTGTTGATGGTTTAGTATCATTTACGCTCATGTAAATAGAGCCAATTGGATAAACTGCATTGATTGTCTCTGTTTTGCTATCTGTTATTTTCGCTTTTACCTTGCCCCAAAAGTAGGCAAGTCCTGTTTCGTCTAAAAATGCCATATTTTAACCCTCCTTATACGCATATTTCATCAATTCCTGCATTATCAATTGCTGAATATGTTCGTTGAGTGAAATCAAACGTTGTTCCGTCTAGTGGCGTTGCCGTAAATGTCGCTCCTGATCTTATAATGCTTGTTATTGCTTTTGACTGAGCATAGTTTGCAACGTTGCCTAGACCTAATTGTGATTTTGTGACTCCATGTGGATTTCTTTTATTGCTTATATGGCTTCTAGCTGTGGAATCCTTCAGCATGTATGTTGCTCCACTAGGCACTTTTAAACTTGATATATCAGCCATTCAAGCAACCCCCTTTATTTTGTTGTAATCGTTGCGCTTGTTCCTGTAAACGCTGGTGCTGATGCACTAGCAGACTTAATGCCTGTTGCAACCGTTACATCTGTTCCTTTTGTTGGTAAAGTTCCTGCCGAGAATCCAAGTGTTAGAGTCTCATTTGAAACCGATGCCGTAAAATTTGGCAATGTGCCTACACCAGTGATTGGTGTAACACTCGCTGTGTTTACAGCAACCGTAACAGTCGGTGCTGAAACTGAACCTGCTGGTGTATATGATGCACTCGCAGAATCCTTGAATGCCAGTCCCTTGAGACTGCCTGTACTACCAAATTCATGCCACTTTTTGTCTGATGTAGACCATACAAATTCAAGCTGTCCGTAAATTACAACGTCACCGTTTGATGGCGTATAATCTGCTTCATTGATCTTGATTGGTGATGTGCTAGAACCATTTTCAAGTTTTGTTGTTGTAACTCCTGCGTAATGCATAGCACCTGTTCCAGAGCCCTTGAGTATACTAATTTCACTTCTTGCTGTTGCGTCTTTGATGTCGTAAGTGACTCCACTAGGTAATGTAATTTATGAAATATCTGCCATTTTTATTTTCCTCCTATAATCAGATTTTCTTTACTAATAGTATACGTCGTACCACTGTCCCATTTCATCCTGTCTGTACGTGATACGTGCATATCTGAATTTTTTTCATGTGTGTTTATTTTGTTGTTCAAATTTTCAAATTCTTTTTTTGCTTCACTTGCGCTCTCAATATCATAGTCTGCAAGCGATTTGCTTCCTTTTACTTCAACATTGTTGATTTTAGGAATATTTTCCAACTCGTTATAATCGTCTGTCCCATCTGTCCCAATAACTGAAACGCTATCCATTTTTACGGTTAAATAGTCATCGTCCGCAAGCATGATAATTTTGTACACATCCATGCTTTACACTCCTTTTTCGGTATCACCCGCGAACGTGACTTCTTCCGTGATAATCAGCTTGCCTATAAACGTCTGATGTATCTTGTCACCTTTGATAAGCTCAATGTCATAATAATAATAAGTTCCGTAATCAATGCAATCTGTATCTTCTGACATGATTGAGAATGAATATACATTTTATACATTTCCGCTTTTAGTTATCGTTCCATCAGTCAGTTTTTTCTGGATGATAATTCTTCTCGATGATGTATTTGCTTTTACCGTAAAAGTGATTTGAGTAAATTCTTTGCTTACCTCTGTATCGTTTGCATCACGAACGGTAAAATGAATATTTCTAATGTCCCCTCTAGGCATTTTAATATGTTCCATGTCATCACCTACCCTTTCATAATAGCATCAATGTCAGTGTTTAAAATAATAGCAATATCAGCCCACTCGTATGCATAATTAGTGTTGCTTTTCTTTTTCAAAAACTGTCCTGTTGAACCACCTGCAGGAATTCCTTCCCCTTTGTCACCTTTATCACCCTTTTCGCCTTTAAGCATAAGTATTTTCACAAGCGGTTTTTTGAAAAAATCGTTCATATCAGACCACCCCTATCGTTACATCATTATGAATTTTCAACGAGCCAATCAGTATTGAGAACACATCGCCATTGATGCCAATTTGCAAATCGTAATAATAATGCCCCGGCTCAACACTTACCGTATCTTCAGGAGCCACACGCACCACATAGTACAGCTTTCCATCTTCCTGCTTTGCGAATGTGATACCATGTTCTAGCGACTTTTTGAATATCGGTGCATCATCATCAAAGTTCTCTTTGCATGTGAAGTATGCACTGTCCAGTTTTTGCAATGCTTCGTCATACTCAACCTCGAAAGCAAATGCCAATGTGTCGCCTCTGATCATTTCAAGATTCGTCTTTTCCATCATATCCACCTCGACTGTTTTTCAAACGCTATATATGTCAATGCTCCATCCCATGACACGGAGTTAGACCCTACTTTCAGCACAAAGTTATCGTAATTTCCGACAACGTATCGGTTCATCAATACATCATCATTGTACGCCTCAAGTCTTCCTGTGTCTATAGTGATTGAATTTGATGCGCTCATATCAATTCTGAACAACTGCATATCATTCAACGACAGATTGATAATCCCTGTTCCTTTAATGTGAATAACTGGCTTTGATACATAATTGCCGTTATTTCTCACGGTAATAGCACTTGTAGGTTTGTCAAACACCTTCATTTTTTCAATTGTGCTGTACTTGAACGGTTGCACGTGATACGTGATCTCAGCCGTTCTGAACCTCATAAGGCGCTCATAATCAATTGCATTAAGAATGTCGTACAAGTAGTATTTTTCTGGTTCATTTGAAAATACTACCATTCCGCTTGAATTGAAAAATGGAATAATATCGTCAATGTCATAATCTCCAAACAGACCAATCTTCATTTTTTTGTCATAAGCCGAATATCCAATCCTTGTGATCACATCACCGTCACGCCCATCTATCTGCTCAATACTCGTTCGCATCAATGGTTTTGTAATCGGTGGCAATTCCTGAATCAGCAATCCTTTTAAATATCGGCTGTCTTTTCCATTCTGAATAACGTAATTCCTCATATTTTCACCGCCTTATTCATAAATCAGTTTAGTAACAGTTTTATCAACGAAATGCCCCATTTCTTCATCGTCCATCTCGATTTTTACCTGTGATAGTGCATCCTTGAATGCTTCAACCATTGAATCGTAGCTTCTTCCACCACTTATCGAAACACTGCCATTAGCATTGAATGTGTCAGACATTCCACTCGCCAATGCTTCTGTCTGACTGATAAGCTCTGGGCTTGCCTTTCTTAAAGAATCACTCAATCCATCGACCATGTCAGGCATCCAGCTTTCGTACTCAGCCAATGGGCCTTCATCAGGTCTTGAGAAATGAAGGAATGACTTGATTTTATTTGCAACGTCTCTGACTGCACTTGTGACATAATGAATCGCATTTCTGATACCATTTGCAATACCCTTAACCATATCAACACCCCAGTTATACAACTGACCTGGAAGACTTCTGATTTTCCCGACAATGTTATTTACAAGTCCAGATGCTGCATTTGCTCCTGCTTGTGCCAACTGTCTCGCAAAGTTCCATGCGTTATTCAATGTACTTGACAGCCAATTCCATACAGCAGACGGAAGACCACGAATGAATGATACAACGCCATTGACAAATCTAGAACCTGTCTCAGAAGCCCTAGAAGCCATGCTAGAAGCCCAGTTCTGTACGTTGCTTATAACATTACCAAGGAATGCTCCAATACGTCCAGGAAGTGCCTGAAACCACGATATGAGGTTGTCTATGAATCCACCAACTGCCGTGATTGCATTTCCGACTGTCTCTTTGAATGCATTCCACACGCTTATAACAGCATTGCGGAATCCCTCGTTTGTGTTCCACAATGTGACGATTGTTGCTATTAGTCCTGCAAGCAACGTAGCAACCAACATAATCGGATTGGCATTCATGACACCATTCAACAATGCCTGTGCAACAGATGCACCCTCATTAGCAACCTGAAATGCTTTAACTGCTCCAACCACGCCGTTAATCATGCTTGCAACCTTCCACGTCATCATTGCTGTACCGATTCCTGCAACAAGTGAAATGATTGTATCGCCATTGTCCATAATAAATCCGAATAAATCACCAACACCAGAAATAATATCATCAATGACAGAAACGACAGAATCAATATTCATACTGTCGATTGCATTTGTAATGTTTGGAATCCATTCATCAGCGGCCTTTTGTAAAATAGGCTGTAATGCTTCGCCAAGTTTTGAATTGACAGTATCACTCAATGTAGAAAGTCTGCCATCCAAAGTCTGAGACTGTGCATCCATTGACTTAAAATATTTTCCACCTTCAGATGTTGAACGCTTCATAGACTCCGTGATCTCGTCAACTGACATTTTACCTTTTGATATTCTGTCATAAAGGCTTGACATGCTTTCGCCAGTATGTTCTGAGATTTCCTGCAATGGGTTGAATCCTGCATCAATCATCATATTTATGTCTTCAAGCGATACTTTCTGCGCTGAACTCATTTTCCCATACGCTCTCGTAATGGAATTCAGCTTGTCTGCATTACCTTGAGAAATATCACCAAGCATCATCATACTGCCGGCAGCATCATCAGCATTAAAGCCAAAGTTCATCAGCAAAGATGTTGCATCTGCCAACTGTGGCATATCAAATGGCGTTTTTGCTCCAATATCCGCAAGTTTTTTTACCGTCTCGCTTGCCTTGTCTGCTGAACCTGTCATGACAGTAAACGATGTCGTGTAGTACTCCATTGACTTCTGATAGCCCACCGCACCGCCTACAAGCGACTTGAATCCCTCAACAACCTTGCTGATTGCCTGTGATGCCAGATTTGCCATTGTGCCTTTGAGTACCGTGAAGCCATCATTAAGGTTTTTTGATGCGCCATCAGCATCACCCATCTTTTTAGACAGATCATCAACCTGTTTTGCGCTATCATCAGATTCTTTGCCGAGATTGTCAATCTCTTTTGTAGTCTTGATAACGTCAGCTTTTGCATTGTTCATCTGCACTGCAAGCTGTGACAGTGATTTTTTGTTATTGTCCTGAGCCGTTGTACTTTCATCATACTGCTTTTGAAGTTCATCAACTACCTTTTTCTGTTCTTCGTATTCTTTGGTATTTTTTCCAGACTGCGCTTCAATGCTTGCGAGCTTTCCCTTTGCATTTTCTAACTTTTCACCTAATTGTGTATGTTCATCAGCTGACTGCTTAACAGCATTCTGATACTGCTTGTACTGGTCAGATACTAACTTCAGCTTTGATTTCTGCTCTTCAAGTCGCTTGTTCAGCACATCACTCTTGGCTGTCAATGCATCGGTGCTTGTGTCGTTCTTATCATACGTACTCGTGACGATCTTCATTTCTGAGGATACTTCACGCAAATTCTGTGTAATCTGTTTCAATGCTCGTCTGTATTCGCTCTCGCCTTGTAGCTTGATTGTTCCACCTAATGCCATGCACTCACCTCCTTAGAACCAGTCGTCTTCATGCTGTGATTTTTCGTATGCTTTTGCGTATGTTGTTCCTGTCTTTTCAAGCATCAACTCGAAGTCAAAATCGTTTTTGTAATGCTTGTAATACAGGTTGAAAGTTGTCAGTGTCAATCTGCCAACCTCATGGAATGTAAAACCGAGTTTGTTACGCCCGATAAAGTAGAACCATGTAAAGTCTATCGGCTCTAGTTCGTCTTCATCGGGTATTATGCGTTTTTTTCGGCACTCTTCGTGCTGTCAATGACAACACCGCTCATCAGTTGTGCGGATGATTTCAATCCAATTTCCGTGATCATTCTGCCGACCTGCTTTTTAGTAAGCATCTTTTCTTCTGTACCATTTGCCTCGTTATCAATGTCAATTCCTTCATTTAGCATTGCCGTGATTCCAAAAATAACCGCCTTTGCATTTGGCTCACCATTATTTTTTGCACCATCTGTGAGTTTGCCCCAGTTTTCAAGTGTTCTGTACTTATCTTGAATAACTTCCATCACGTTCAAGTTGAAAACTAGTTTGTATTCCTTGCCTTTGTATTCAAGTGTCTTTGATACTTCCTTCATGTTTACCCTCCTAAAAAAATAAGACAGGGGACGAACCCTGTCTTTAATATTCTTTTTAGACTTAAGCCTTTGCCATCAGTCTTTCAAGATATGTGACAGCTTCAGTCTTTGTATCAAACGTCTTTGACTTTGACCATGTGCCATCAGCCAATGTTGCAATAGTTCCTGCAAGTTCAGTTGTGCTGAATGATACACTTTCGCCCTTTGTAGAATCATCTTGAGAAGGTTCTGAGAATTTAACCTTGCACAAGAATTCTACTGTGTACTTGTAAGCTCCGTTCACCATTTTTGTAACAATTCTTCCGAATCCTACATACGGCGCAACATCGTTTGCATTTCTGACAAGTTCTGAACCTTCTTCTGAAACCGTATGTCCTAGAAGGTCTGCCATAGTTTGCACATCTTCATTGTCGATTCCTGCTGTAACAGAGCCCTTTTGGAAAGATGTATCACTTTCTGCCAATACATCATCGGCATACAAAGACGCATCATTGTTGCTGATATCCACCTTACATGAAATAGCCTTGGCTGGCTTTTTCGCGCCATCATATTTTGCTGTACCTTCTTCCGATTCCGTAAGTTTTGAATATCGGAAGTTATTTAACCCGATCTTAGCCATTATTCGCTCCTTTCAATTGAAAAACATAATGTTTTATGATAATACTTCGTATCATCCTCATACATATCTTCGGATGTTCTGTCAGGTTCCCACATGAACCCAACACCAGTTATTAATTCTTTTAATGCCTTGATAATTGGCATGTAATTGCCTTTTGTGTAAATATCGAAGTCATAATATTCAACATAGTTCAGCAGTTCATCATCACCATGCAACGTGCTATCCGCATCTGTTTCCATGTAAGTGATGTATGTTTCTGAACTTCCATTGTATCGTAAGAACTTGACTGGAATTTTTTTGCCGTTGACCGTGAAACCACTCAATGTTTTTTCAATGAGGTTATTCATCTAACAGTCCCCCGCTTAAATTCTTCTGCGCTTCTTCCATTGCTTTCATAATCTGTGACTTTTTGAAAGACTTTCTGAAAAATGGATGCTTTGGATATCTCCTTTTGTCACTGCCATACTCGAACATGTTAGCAACAAGTGGTGCAGGAGTCTTCTTGCCTTTCTTGTTTTTGAAATATCCAGTGATCATTACTTTCGTGTTGATGCCATCATCTGACGGTGTTTTATACACTCGTGACAACTTCACGTTTTTTGTGAAACCTGAACTTCTCAGTGTTCCTGGAAGTGCCGAAATAACGTTCTTGTGAACTACCTCTGCGCCTGCTTGTGTCATACCACCAAAGATGTGATCAAACCGCTTGTCGATGTAAGATATATCCTTCAGCACGCTATCATCAATATCAAAAACAATCTTTGCCATCAGTGAGTCACTTCCTTTGCCTGAATCTCTAATTCTACGCTGTTTTCATCAACGTTGTTCAAATATTCGATTGTGTATGTCTTGCCGTGAAACTCAATCAGCATGTCTCTTGTTATCTGCGTTTTCGGATATCTGATTGTAAAATTGGTGTATGCTTTTTCAAAATCAGAATTGTTGGCAATCAACGTGAATCCCTTTGTAGTCCTCACGTATGCATATGGTGTAAGAATTACCTTCTTCTGTTCTGTCTGGAAACCATCATCATCAGTAACAATGACGGTTTTATATATCATGATTCTCTTCGAATACTTCCCCGCATTCAACATTTAATCACCTCACAACAGATTCACACTGTGCATTGCGAGAATACTCTGCACCGTGTTGTTCAGGTCTTTACTATCAACATACATTGTTCGGTTATCCCACATGTCCTGACAAAGAATAAGCACCACTATCACAAATTCAGGATATTTGTCCAGATCATCAATCCCAGTATAGTTTTCGATGAAAGAAGTAGCGATGGAAATAAGCATGGTTAATGTATTTATATCGCTGTCTGTTACTTCGTCCAATCTCAAATAGTCTGCAACGCATTCTTCTGTAATATCACTGACTTTGCTTACTTCCATATTGCTTCACCCCTTATTATTTGCCTGCTGTCATTACAAGTTTTGCAAGCTTCTGTGTGTCTGCAACCTTTGCATCCCACTCAACGAAAGCAAGAATTCCAAGTAGATGTTCTTCTGCATATCTTTCCTGCAATACCTGCATGTTAGCATTTTCTGAAACCTTCACTGCAAGACCAGAGAAGTCGCCGTAATAAATAGCTGTCTTCCCTGCAAGCATTTTGTCCATCGCATCAGAGCAATAAACGTCTTTGCCTAGAAGTGTATATCCCCATTTTGCTGTAAAGTCACGGTTCAATAAATAATCGCCTTCGTTATCCTTCAACCTTCTGATTGCATTTCGAGTTTCACGGTTCATAATCCAAATAGAATTACCCTGATAGTTGTCAATTACCTTATCTTGTAAATCCATCAACTCGTCAGGTGTAATCTTTGTGGCTGTGGCAGTTGTAACAGTCATATCTGATGTAATGCCAGTTAGACCTTCAACCTTTCCACTTGTACCGAGCAGAATCTCATGTTCAAAATACAATGCAATCGCTTGTGCCATTTTTGCTTCAACAAAGCCAACGATGTCAAAGTTGGAATTGTTAATCAAGCTCTTTGAAATTTTCGCAAGACAACGTGCAAGGAATCCACCAAGAGTAATCTGGCTGATAACAACCTTCCCAGATTCTGCTGTAGTTCCTTCATCTGCATACTGCATCACGATTGAACTGTTCTGTGCATTATACTTTGGTAATACTAGATTGCCAGTGATGTTATAGCGGTCCGCCATAGAGAACACAGGTGAGATTTCGATAACCTGTGAAATGATTTCATTCCATACAGTTGTCGGAATAAGTGTTTTAGCATCTGCCGGCATTGTCGGTGTGTCAGTATTCACAATGCCCCTGATTGCATTTTCAAATGCTTTGTGATCTTTTTCTGCATTTGTCATTTCAACAGGTGCGCTTGGCACTGGCTTCATGCTCATTTCTGCCATCTGATCATACATAGCAACAGTTGCATCAATGTCCTTTACCTCTTTTTCAAGGTTTGAAAACTGCTTCTTTTCGTCTTCAGATGGTAATCTGTTTTCTGCCTTTGCAGTTGTTAGCAGTTTCTCCATCTGAGCGACTTTTGAATTACGATTTTCGATGAGTTCTTTTACGTTCATTTATTTACCCCTCCGTTTTCTTTAATGAACTAATAATATTCTCGTATGCTGAATAGTCAAGCACACGATCCTCGACAGGCTTTTTAACCTGTTTTAGCTTTCTTAATGCATCTGGCACATGCTTGTAGTTTCTGAATAAGTCCGTTACACATGCCTGTACATCCTTCACACTGTCCAATGCGTTCACATTGAAATAATTTCCGATATACATATCATCATCAGGATTGCCACAGAACCATGTTTCGTTGCCAACCAGTTCTGCGATATTCTCTGCTGTGATTCCTTCTTTTGCCTTTGCTTCATACATTGGCAACATCGTTCCAGACTCAATCAGATTCAATGTGTCAATGTCATGCTGTAGCTCGTTAGCATTTCCAAAAGCATATGTCATTGGCTTGTGAATCATCATTACCGAGTTCTTGTAAATATTGAGATCATCTGCAACCATGGCAAGATATGTTGCAGCACTTGCACACAATCCATCAATGTACGCATGAATCTTTGCTCCTGTGTTCTGTCTGAATCGCTTTAACATACTGACCATAGCTGAACTTGCAAACACTGAGCCACCACCTGAATTTATGTAAATATTAAAGTCTGTCACTCCATTCAAGCTGTCAAGCTCTGCCTTAAATGTATTTGTGTCAATTGCTGTTTCTGACTTTTCACCAGTCCACCAGTCTGGCACGTTCTCGTCAACGATATCGCCATAAATATAAAAATCAGCGCTTGTTTTCGTCAGATTCTTCAGATACTTGTAATTCATCATCTGCCCCCTTTTCAGTTTCTTCAACTTTCTCAGCCGTTTCTTCTTCTTCATTTCCACCTGTCACCTGTCCAGTGTTTGGCGTGTAATATATTCCTGTGTTGGTGTCATACAATACTGCGCCAAGTCCAACGTTGATCACGTCCATGCCCTCAATGTAATTGAGATTTTCCATTCGGCGTAACTCATTTATCGTCATAAGCCCTGTATCTTTTGCAACCTTGTAAGCATCGAATCTTTCTTTGATTGTTGCTTTCACAATTTCCTTTGTATCGAATTCAAAGAAGAAGTTTTTCTTTTCTTTCTCCAACAGCAACGTGCTATTGAGTGCTGTCTCAAATGCTTTAACAATCGGATAGATTGCTTCTTTAAATGTCAAGCTGAAGTCACTGTGAATATGGAATACTCCATTTATTTCATCCTGTAAAGTCTTCTTGCTTTCATTCAACTGCATTTCAACTGAACTATTTGACGACTCCTGAAACTTGATACCGTTGTTCAAGACCATAACGCTATCGGTATTGTTCGTATATAGTCGTTTCCATGCATCCTTCAGCTTGTCGATTTCTTCCTGCCCTAAGCGTCTTTCGGCCTGTAGGAAACCTTTTTTGTTACCGCCTGTCTTTACTAAGCCAAGCTGATATACCAATGTGCTGTAGGCCGTTTCAAGAGCCTTTGAGATTTCTTCGGTCAATCCCTTTCCGCTTGCACCGTCTTTGGTATTTCTCAAGAGTTTTACCATATTCCACGGATAGATTTTGTTTACTCCAACATAGAACTGTATGAAACGGTTCATCGGGTCTGAATTTGACCACACGGTAACATTCATATCTGGAATATATTTCAGTGCCGTCACGATGTTCTGTCTGTCTCTTTGAATGAAACAATATCCACCCTTACCAAGTAAGTAATCCTCGACCATGGCTTTTTTTGTCTGGAACCCGTCAAGCGTGTTCCCAGTGTCGCCATTAAGCATTCGTACACGGCTGTCTCTCTGCACTTCTTCAACCTTGCCGTTTCTGTACTTGTAAAGCTTCACAGGCATTGATGCAATCGAACCACTGATAAAATCAACAGCACCTGACACGGCAGGAAGCGTGAGTGCCTTTTCCCTCGTGATTGTCTCGGGATTGAGCAATGCCGATAACAGCACATCATTCAACTCTACGCTCTGGTCGTTAAGATTTAATTTATTCATAATTTTTCTGAATAGTGCCACTCTCGTTACCGCCCCTCGTTAGTATTTTCTATTTGAAACATTTTTACGCTTATATATTAGCATAAATGCAAATTTATAGCAATTAAATCATCTGGAAAGTGAAGTCACCTTCATTCAGGAAATAATCCTGCTCAAGAAGATAAATTGCATTGATAAGTGATACAACCATATCAACCTTGCCGTTGCTCTTTTTCTTGCTGACATACATATTTTTGTTGGTATCATAAGCACATTTAGCATTCTGATAATTGATTTCAAGAAGTTTGTTTTCTGTGTATTTGAATTTCTGTTTAAGTATTGCTTCTTTCATCCTCTTTGTCGGAGAATGTAGCACGCTTGAATACTGCTTAATCTGAACCGTGTTATAGCCCTCATTAGCCAATTTCTGCGCTGTGCTTAATGCATTCCATCTATCATATCCAATCGCCTGTATTTGTACGTTGTAACGGCTCTCAAGGCTCAAAATGAACTGCTCAACAAACGCATATGAGATAACTCTGTCACCACATGCAAATACCTTCCCGCTCTTCAGCAATTCCTGATAGTTCACACGCTCTGAAATTGTTTTCTCTGTGATCCTGTCTGATGGAATAAATGCAAAACTTTCTGCAAGAATGTTATCATCATCATCAACTGAAACCATGGCAACAGATGTATTATCATTCGATTCTGAAAGGTCAACGCCTAAATATACAACTCTGCCGTTCCAGTCAATATCAGCAACCTTGCATGCTTGAACATCCTTAACATCAATAAATGTTTCTGTTCCTTGCCCTTGATAGATAATGTTGCAATGCTTTGTAACAAAGTTTTCTCGCTCTTTCTCAATGGCAATGGCTCTTGCTCTTTTCTTTACAAGATCATCCCAAATTTCAGGGATTTCCAATGATGCAGGATTCGCCTGCTTCAAAACAAGATCATCTGTTTCCCAATCTGATGTTTTGTCAGGTTCATATAAAAGTGCAAAAACTGTATCGTCTTTCTCAATACCATCAAGTACCTTCTTGGCATACGCAACTTCATCTTCAAACGGATTGTCAATGGTAGGATATTTGGTGCTGATAATGAACCCTAGTTTGTTGAAAACGTTAAGCTGTCCTGATCTCATGGCATCGACAGGATAGCGATTTGGCAATGCTCCAACTTCATCTGCGATAAACGCATTCGGCATACGTCCGTCCATACGGTTGTTACTATATGCTAACGGGATCAACGTGTTTTCATTCAGCTTGAACTTAATGTAATCCCTTAATAACTTGAAACGCTTCGTTCCTTTGTACTCATATATCAGTGGACTACTTTTTATTGTGTCAGATATTGCCTCTTTTATCTCACTTGACAATGCACCATCTGGTGCAACTGAAAAGAACTTTGAAAACTTTGGTTCTGTCAAAAACAAGATAATAAAGATTGTTCCGATTGTATATGTCTTGAAATTCTTTCTGCATATTTCCAGAAGTCCTGTCTCATATCTACGCTTTTTAGGGTTATCTCGATACACCGTGCATAGCATAGCTATATAAATAAGCCACTGATAGCCAGTAGCGCACTTATACATCGACTGCCCTGCTTTCAATCCTTTAGGCATCACCAACAGCTTTAATATGTTTTCAATCTGCTTTATCTTTTTGACTGATACATAATATTTGCTGTCTTTCCCTTCGGCAATCTTCATCCATAACCGCATCTGCCTTTTGACATACTTCGGTGTGGCCTTCAACCTTACGCTTTTCTTGCAGAACTCATACGCCTTGCACTCAGTTGCTTTCATCGGCATCACCGCCGTTTATGATGTTCATTAAAGGGTCTGCTTCTTCAACTTCTTCACTGACATTGAAGCTCTTAATGATCTTCATTAGTGTTGTAACAGTCTTGTTAGCTGAATCTGTTGTCTTGTTATATTCTGCAACGGCAGGATTTGAATAAAGGTTCTTTCTGCCCTTAACATACTCTTTTTTTACAAGCATCCCTTCTTCTTTCATCGTCTGCTGTAAATCATTCAAAATGTTCAACTGTACTTGATACCTTTGGAATGTCGTGACAAAAAAGAAATTTGACTGCACACCACTTTCCTGTGCAATTTCAATTATTTCCTTTGCCTGTTGGTTCAAATCAATAGTTTTCATTTGTGCCACCCCCTGTATAACGATTTTACAATATAAACAAGTAGCTCAGATTACGCTCTGAGCTACTTTCCATATATTTCTTACTGCCCTTAATACTTTTCTAAGTCTATGTCAAATAATGTCGGTTGCTTATAACTTAACGATTTTTCTTCTTCAATAAAGAAGTCTTTTTTTGTTTTACCTGCTCTTTTCCCTTTTAATGTGTGAACATCGTAAACGTAATTTGGTATTTGCATTCTTTCTTTTCTTACTTCTTCAAAGTATGCTTCAATTTTTGATTCATCAAGCCCTACTTTTCTATCGTAAATATAATTGCTCAGTAAATCAGCATCACGGTTATGTTTTGCTTCACACAGTAATATTACAGCCTTTGAAATGAATATTCTTCCACCTAACTGATTTCCTTTTTTTCCTTTGTTTACTATATGGAAACTGTCATACAAAGCTTTTATTTCTTTTGTGATAATTCCATAACAATCCTCAGCCGATATTGTAAGCAGTCTTTTCCAACAATATTCAGAATATTGTTGGAACAATTCAAGAGCCATATATCCTGCAAGTTTTGTGTCTCCACGTCTGATTGATTTTTGCAATGCACTTGCTACTTCATAAAAATCATATCCACGTTGTGTTTTTAGGTTCATGTTTTTTTTCTTCCTTTCTCTTTCTATACTTATATTATAGCGTTTTCATGAACCCTTGTAAATAAAAGTAGGTGTTTTCGCTTACTCCTGTTTTTTCCTTTTTTCATTGATTGCAACAACATCTTTAAGTAGTTCAACTCCGAGAGAAGCTGTGTACGGTACATCCTTGTTCAAGCAATGACTATCAAAGTATTCATGATCTCTGTACACAAACGTATGCGATGCGTTTACTCTTGGGTCAAGAATGAATCCTTCCCTTACTTCTTCATACGAAACTCCATATTTTTCACACAATCTCGAAAACTCACAGCAGAATGTAACCTTTGTTGCAAGCCATGAGTTCTCCATGAGTTTAATGATTTCAGCGGACTTACTGTCAACAACTCTGAATACATGCGTTGCATCATATACGTTCATCAGCAGATTTTCCACTTCATAGCAGGCTGTTCTTTCACCACCTAAAACCGTAAAATTGAATTTGAAATTATTACAGTGCTGTGTGCCACCGTAATATTCTGGCGAAAAGATAATTCTTTTCCAGTTTTCTCTTTAATCATATCAACTGTGCCGACCGGACACGTTGATTTCAGAATATAAATATCACAGTCATTTTCATTTACTGCATTCACGACTTCTGAAATATCAAGTGTGTTTTCTCTGAATGGAGTATCAACGCAGACAAAGCCAAAGTCATAATGCTTACACGTTCTTGTGTCAATCTTTTTGTACTTGTCTATAAACTCTGGTTTAAGTTTCACAATCTCTTTTCCAAGGTTACTACCTACTGTTCCTTTTCCAATAATCAATACGCTTTTCATTTTTACCCTCTCAATCTAAATATATCTTATTTTGTTTTCTTTGTACATTGAGCGTTATATTTATATCATTTCTGGTTTCTCCACCACTTACGTTGATAAATCTGCCCCATGTTTCCTGCAACGATTTTACCGATTCTTTGTACTCCCGTTCAGTTCTGAAAATACTATTGCCACCTTTGTTTCCGTTTCTTTTCTGTACAAACGTATACCTTGCATCTTGCCATACAATCCTATTGACAAGCAGGTTTTTTAAAGTGAAGTCAATGTCAACCTTGAACTTATCATCACGGAATCTCAACTGTCTCCCAATTACTCCAACAACACCGCCTATCCATCTGCTTAAGTAAAATGGCTCTGTGGCATTGTATTTTCTTATGTCAGTCTGAGAAAAACCAAAGAATTTTGCACCAGAATCCTTTGCCATTACTGCTGTGTTAATCAACACCTGCATAATTTCTTCGGAATCTTCTATTCTGCGTGTCTTTTCACCTGTTAAATCGTATAAGCAGTTTAAGTCATCATCGACCATTATCAGCGTTTCCTCACTGAAATTATCCAAGCACCAGTTTCTTACCATGCCAAGCCCTATCTGATCGTCTGGTATTAAAACTAACGGATTTTCAATCTTTTCACGATATTTTTGCTCCTCTGACACAGGAACAACAACTTCTATTTCTTTCGGCAACAGTTTAGTCGTTGTTATGGCGTCATATCTACCTCTACTTATTATTACGATTTTCAACCCTAAGTCTTTCGACAAGTTCCTTACCATCAATAACTCTCCCTAACCCGATTTTCTGAGTTTCACCCCATCCACAATCTACTTTTTTTATTCCAAACTTATTGCACATACTCAACCAATCAAACTCATTGTCAAACAAAAAAACAAGATAATCATGATGCTCAAATGTTTTCAACTCCATCTGTTCAAGGTATTTCTTATTTTCTTTTTTCTTTTCTGGTTCTACTTCCAACGGTTCAATGTCTTTGATTTCCATTTGCTCAAGCTGTAACTTCGGCATATCCCACGTAGCTAATTCTCCGACCTTGTTATCTGCTATTCTGAACGCCTTAATCTGTTCATCGGTTAAATCTTCAGCTACTATGCAAGGAACTTCAGAAATTCCTAATTTCTTGCATGCTTTATACCTTGTATGCCCCGCCACAATAACATTATCTTGTCAACTACAATAGGTACTTTGAACCCGAACTCTCTGATTGAATTTGCTACTGCATCCACTGCATCATCATTATCTCTCGGATTATTCTCATACGGAATTAAGTCCTTAACTTTCTTGTAAACGATGTTCATTTTTTGTTTTCCATTTTTGTTTTCTTTGCCATAAGCATACGTCATTGGTGGGAAAATTTCAAGTAAAAACCACCTGGAAACACGCTTTGCGAGTTTCTCGAGTTATCGCGGTGCTCGCCAAATCTGCATGCAAGCATGCGATTTTTCTCGCTACTCGCGTAAACAAAGAATGTGCCTTGACACATTCGCGCGGTCACTTGCGACAGGCTGCATCTTCGCGCAAGTGCGCATCTTTGGTACGTTACGAAACAGCATCAGGTCATATACAGGCATATGTACTGATTCGCTGTCCGCGTAAAAAGGACCCGCACAAATAGCGGGCCCATAATTTACGTTCTGATCGACAAATGATAATCAATATCCGCCGATATTATCTTGCAGAAATATATCCCTGCTTTGTGAGAAGCTCTGCGCAGAGGACGGCTCCGCCTGCAGCACCGCGGACGGTGTTGTGGGACAGGCAGACAAACTTGTAATCG
>OLFW01000414.1_pt1 | contig 37817 bp, 30 predicted proteins | sample 1605351 | NCBI WGS metagenome assembly OLFW01 (sample SAMEA3888918, study PRJEB22519) | human gut metagenome | biome: human gut; feature: human-associated habitat; material: faeces | place: Denmark | collected 2010 | reverse complement strand
CACCATATGAGGTCTATTTCTCAAAGGTGTTGCACTTAGCTTGACAATTCGCCCCGTAAAACGACCTCAAAACATAATTATCTTTATTTGCTTCAAAAGTAATTGGAACAATAATTTTTCTATTGTCTCTGTCGGTTGCTTCCACGACGAAAGTGTATCCATTAGGGATAACGGCATTCCTGCCATCACGATTCGAGCGGCTACGCAGCACCATGATAGGATCACTAAGCAGCGACGGCAACTTTTTGAAAACGTCAACGGATATTTCTCCACCGTGGCCGTGTGTATGTGCGCTTTCTACATCTTTCAATACCTTGCGCATGGTACGTTGCGTGACTTTCAATGGCACGCCAGATTTCGCTCCAACCAAAGACAACACTAAGGGGGCCTTCATAATGACCGGCTGTACATTCGTCTTTAGGGGGATCATCCCCGCGCATGCGAGGCTCACAACTCCTGCCGGATGCGATATACAGTGCTCTCGGGATCATCCCCGCGCATGCGGGGCTCACCTTCTGCGGCTCTTTTTGTATGCGTTTGTTTTGGGATCATCCCCGCGCATGCGGGGCTCACGTAGAGGGCAATTCTCGGCAGCCCCATACGTCGGGATCATCCCCGCGCATGCGGGGCTCACCGTTTTTTTGGAGGTGCACACATGGATTGCAAGGGATCATCCCCGCGCATGCGGGGCTCACTGAATCTCTCTTTGCCGCCAACATTGAAAAGAGGGATCATTCCCGCGCATGCGGGGCTCACTTTGGGGGCTACATCAAATCGTTCACAGTTCTGGGATCATCCCCGCGCATGCGGGGCTCACTACAAGTTCTTCGCTTGTACCAGGTCCTCGTGGGGATCATCCCCGCGCATGCGGGGCTCACCTACGGTAGACAGTACGACGGTCAAGCTGCAGGGATCATCCCCGCGCATGCGGGGCTCACTTTCGTTTGAGAGCTTTTTCCCGCAAGAATACGGGATCATCCCCGCGCATGCGGGGCTCACGCCTACTATCTCGAGGAGAGCGACGAGGACGAGGGATCATCCCCGCGCATGCGGGGCTCACAAATCCGCTTCATTTCTTGACACCGGTGTGCCGGGATCATCCCCGCGCATGCGGGGCTCACTTTTCGGTTTTTACGATTTCAAATTTCATGATGGGATCATCCCCGCGCATGCGGGGCTCACACAACCTTTTTCCAAAACGCATCGTCCGAACAGGGATCATCCCCGCGCATGCGGGGCTCACCGGTGACAGCATCCACGTCACGAAGACGCTGAGGGATCATCCCCGCGCATGCGGGGCTCACAGAAATTCATTCATGAGCACTGCACGGCTCCCGGGATCATCCCCGCGCATGCGGGGCTCACCATGTGTCTGCAAAATGACATAGTTGCCGCCAGGGATCATCCCCGCGCATGCGGGGCTCACTTGGCTGACGTTTGTCTGACTCATGTCTGACAGGGATCATCCCCGCGCATGCGGGGCTCACATATATTCTCTCTCCTCTTGCCACATTATGTGGGGATCATCCCCGCGCATGCGGGGCTCACCATTTCTTCAAGTCATCAAGTTCTTTCTGTAAGGGATCATCCCCGCGCATGCGGGGCTCACATGGGGACATCATTGTTTAGTTTGGCAGCCGAGGGATCATCCCCGCGCATGCGGGGCTCACGTCTTGAACGTAACCAATGCCATCTTGTTGCCGGGATCATCCCCGCGCATGCGGGGCTCACATTTCATTATGTCTATTATCAATATACATGTGTGGGATCATCCCCGCGCATGCGGGGCTCACGTATACTGTATTCATGTTATCAGTGTATTCTCAGGATCATCCCCGCGCATGCGGGGCTCACACATGGAGTGCAGATGATTGGCGTTGGCGTTCGGGATCATCCCCGCGCATGCGGGGCTCACTCAACAAAGCGCGTTTAGGCCATGCTCTCTCAGGGATCATCCCCGCGCATGCGGGGCTCACTCGTAACAGCAGTTGTCGGCGCGGCCATCGGTGGGATCATCCCCGCGCATGCGGGGCTCACGGCAGCATTGCGGATTACTTTTATTACTCGATGGGATCATCCCCGCGCATACGGGGCTCACTTTTCGGTTTTTACGATTTCAAATTTCATGATGGGATCATCCCCGCGCATGCGGGGCTCACACAACCTTTTTCCAAAACGCATCGTCCGAACAGGGATCATCCCCGCGCATGCGGGGCTCACATCTCAGCCACCTACCTTCCGCATCCATCGCCGGGATCATCCCCGCGCATGCGGGGCTCACCCCACCTTGCTACACGAAGGGCTTTATGTATCGGGATCATCCCCGCGCATGCGGGGCTCACACTAAAAAATCCCAATAATGACGCCATTCTCTCGGTATCTAATCCCATATTTTATTCAGTTTTACGAGTTATCCTATAATACTACTTCTTTCTCAATACTTCATATGCTTCTTGTACGGCTCGACAGTCCTGCAAGGCCCGGTGTATCGGCTTTTGAGATAATCCCAGGGCTGTCGTCATATCTGCCAAACTTATGCGTTTTTTCGAATCACACTTTTCTTGGTATAGAGCCATGGTATCATAGTGGGGATTGGTGATGATTCTACAATCGTGCTTCCGCAGTGCATGATTCAGAAATCTCAAGTCAAACGCAATGTTATGGCCCACCAAACAATTCTTGCCGATAAAGGATTCAACTTTTGTCAGCACCACCTCCAAACTTTCACCAGATGCAGATACCATCTCATTTGTGATACCTGTCAATTTTTCAATTGGACGTGGAATTGGCTTTTTCGTATGAACCAACACTTGATACGATGCAACTACTTGCCCGGCTACTACTTTTAGCATACCAACTTCGATGATTTCATCGAGCTTTTCGCGTAAGCCGGATGTCTCAAGATCCAATACGACATAATCAACAGGGTAACGTTCCGATGATGTAGACTCAGAAAAAAGCGTTGAATTCTCCGCCTCCTCATACTGCTCATGCTGAGCATGCGCTTGCTTTCGCTTAGCCATGCGAATCTGCGCTGCTTTGCTGAAAGGCCTGCGCTTTTGCTCTAACTGACGCACGCGACTCACACTTGGCTTCATCACGAGTTTTAATCCATCGAAATCGATAATCTGATTTTCACTGTGATGAAGACGAAAATCCATGCGTTGCTCATTATTCGTCGTATAGACCAATGTCGCACGTCCATTCTTGACCGAATCTTTGACGCGCTTCCAAAGATTGTCCCGCACGCGGGCACTGACCTTGCCCACAAAGACTCCCGTGTTGATTTCCAAGAGCCATTTGGATAGGTCACCACGTAAGGATTTAGGACAATCCGTCAAGGTTATCACTATCATCGCTATCCTCGACTATCGTGCCATATCCGATTTTCAGTTCTGTTTCTTTTCCATAGGAAACACCATTCTGTACAGCGCCCCTCTTTTCATCCCAAAGGTTCACGATATCCGCATAAGATACTTCTGTATCATCCTTGCCAAGAAGCAAGTAACGGATATCTTTCACCATCCGTTCCAGCAAATGGCCCTCGACGATCTTATCCCGAAGAGCACGCCGCATGTCGCCGCCGATATCATCGGACGGATCTGCCGCCAGTCGGAAAGCCAGCGGGATGACATACTCCGCCTTGTACAGATCTGCTACATCATATACGAAAGACTTCTCGTGACCAGTATGGACAAAGCCAAGTCCCGGTGATGCTCCCATGGCCACGATGACGCTATGTGCCAGGCCGTACAAGCAGGCAGTCCCAGCCGACAAGGCCTGGTTGACTGCATTTCCTCCTTCAAAATCATCTGGGTCATATTCACGGCCGTTCCATTCCACATCATTTTCTTTCGCACACTTGCGATAGATGTTCCTTACTCTCGCGCCTTCCTTGCCGCGGAGCTGCTGCATTGTCATATGTGAGACCTCTTCACCTGCAAAGCGCATCTGATACATCTTGCGTGCGACATCAAGACGGCTCCTCGTGTTTGTCACCAATTTCGCCTGCATCATCAACAGTGCCGCTGAATGAGTCAAGGGTTTACCCGAAGCATAGTAGCGCACACCATGCTCGCCAATCCACAAGACACTCGTCCCCGCATCACCAATCAATTCCATGGCACGATGTGTGACCGTCGTCCCCGGCCCCAGCAACAGTACACTGAGCGACGCTGCTGGGACTTGCACCGTCCCTCTTTCATCAGTAATGCTGATAGAGCTGTCCTGACGATTGATCAGGCAGCGTTCGAGATACAAAAAGGACAATCGTTCTTTGATCTGAGGCAGTTCCTGCAGGTCTGTCTTCTGTGCACCAGGTAACCTTTTCATAGACATCCCTCACAATCTCATCACCACCCCCTGACCGCCTACAAACGCCCCAAGGTAAGCAAACCGCAACCATACGATTTTGCCCTGCCAATTCCTGCACATAATGTCTGACGGAACTGTTCTACATCCGTTATCCGCAGGATTCCCTCGAATACAGCTGTATGCAGTGTGACAAGCTTGCCTTTGCGCGTGAATTTCTTGATATCACGCTGTACAACCGCAAAAGATTCTGGCACAAAGCCAGCACCTTCACTCTTCGTGCGAAACCAGTCCTCTTGCTGCGGCACAGTCACATGCGGGACGACTTTCCCCCGGTCACGAGTTCCTTCTTTGATGCTGTGGACCGGATTGCCGCAGAAGCGAAAGCGATATTGCTGGCCATTCGCTAACATCTGAAACAATTTATGGCAATTGCGACTTTCACCAGCATCACCAGCATAACCGAATTGCTCTACTAAATGAGCAAAGTCCGGTTGTTGCTGGCTAAACACCAGTAAATAGGGCTGACCATGAAAATAATCCAAGCGCCAAAGTTTCCTCGATGCGTCGTCCGGCGCAAAGCAACTTTCTACCGTAGCATGCATGACCTGCAACGACCCCAGAAATTTCATTGATGTGTGGATATCTTTATTGATTCTGACTCTTGATAGATACATCGTCGTCCTCCAATAACGCCATCGGATCATGCTCCGTAGAGATTCCCTGTTCATTCTCTGTATTCTCATGGCCAAGAATCTGACTTAAAGATACTTGTTCCCGAACGACGTTTCGAAAATGATAGAGACGTCTCTTTTGACTGAAGCTCTCCGGAAAATCGCGGACCGCATAACCGTTCTCATTCGGCTCCGCATCGCGGACAATCTCCAAGGATGATATGTGCTGACGTCTGGCTTTTCTCTGGTACCAAGGAGATGCCTGCCATGCTTCTTGTCGCAGTGCTGTCACCAAGCCTGCCTCTCGAATACCCAGGTACAGCTTTCCTGCCGGAGGGCATGATCTCCGCCCCAGTGCCAGCGGATATACAGGATGTGTCATAGAAGATGCCAGTTCTGCCAAGACCTCCGATGAACCCTCTAGTCCTGCAAGAAAAACAGCATCTTCGAGATAATAGCGATATGTCACCCATGTATTTGATTTACTACCCTTTTGACGATGTGCCATCTGAAAATCTTTTTTCATCGTCCCTGGCTGGTCAATCCGTACCCCAAATTTCAATGGCTTGAATACATCTAGAGAAGCCTCCCGCGACAGTCCCATGGCAGCGGCAATCATGCCAATCACTCCACTGCGGGTTGGCTCCATCTGGGTGGTGCGACGGTCGAATTTACTGCTTATCCCCCATGACTGCATAGGAGCGGCTAATCTAAAAAGCAGTGTGCTCATACCATCACTCCTTTACAAAATTCTCCATATCATGAATTAACGTATCCTGCAACCCCTGCAATAATTCCTTCATGTTGACCGATTGGACAGAATCTTCTTTGCCCCCCATGCCGATCGCCCATGCTTTCTCCGGTGCATCTACATACTGGCTGTAAATCTGTTCTGCATATTTTTCCAGCTGTGCAATGGAAGGCTTTACATAGCCGCCTTCTACAGTGCGGACCGGATCTTCAAAAGCACCGACGAAATTGATGGGCTGATCACGCCGAATCGTGACGAGCACAGCATCCGGCAGCGTTCGATTCGCAAAAGTATTCTGCTTCCCCGTCGGCATCGACTGGATGAACGCTTTAGCAAATTCAGCGACAGCAGCGGAAGCTGCCTCCTTTTCACCTCCTAATTCCTCGACCAAATTATGTACAGCTACCGTTGCATAGCGATACATTGTCGAAGAATTGTACTCGATGACACCAATCATGCCCGCTCCAGCATTATCATCTGGTGCCAGATCATCAATTGCCGTAAAATAATCATACTCATTGTCCACACGATGTGTTGAAATACTATGAGCCACCTGCGCAGAAGCATCTGCATTCAAGGATGGATCATCTGCAACCATGCGGCCAAAAAGAGCAATATCTATGCTGTGATTCTGATTGAGCAGCTTTTTCGCTTCTTTCTTGATATCTTTTTCTGCGGCATCCTGATTTTCTAAAATATATGCAGCCAAACTATGTGCTTGAGTTCTGCTGATAAAGAAAAGTGCTTTCGTTTTTTCTTCGTCCTCATTTTTCTTCTTTTCTGTGGATATACCAGATGCTTTCACAATTTTTTCTGCCAGATTATTCGCATCATCCAGTGGCATGTCCGACTTTAACCTCAACAATTCTTCTTTCACCAATCCGATGATTCGTTTCGTACGGATACCCAAATTCTTTTCATCAAGATCTTCACAGAACATCTCGCGCATGGCGCGTTTCCAACTCTGCGAAGACACTCTTGCACGCCGTACACCGCCATATAATGCTGTCTTAGGCGATCCCGTATCATCACGATTGACACAGCTTGGCGGTACTGTTTGGATGACATGGAAATCCACATAGATTCTATCGAGATCTTTCATTCTTTCTCTTCCTTTCCGCTTTCTACATCCTTCATATAATAATCTTTACCCCAGTTCAGGACAATCCTCCTATGCCAATCCAACTGTTGAAAATGATAAAGATCCAAAGCAAAATGAGGGTAATCTAACGTTATATTGTACCGTTTCATTAACCCAATGATACCTCTTGCATGCACAGACAACTCAGTTAAGTCTTTTGCCGTAAGGACCTGATTGAATCGCCTCTGCACCCCTGCTTCATTTGCAGAAGTCTGGAACAGTTTGCCAGCAGCATACCCAAAGGAATTTCTATGGCTTACAGCAGTATCTTCATCTGTCAGGCCGTCACTCATGCAACGCTCCATCCCCTGTTGATGAAAAGCATATAACGTCAATGATGTATACAATGCTTTCTCTATCTGTTCTTCTTGATAACAGTAGCTGCTGATTTCATGTTCCGGCAATACAAATCCCAACAAATCTGGCATCATGCCGATCTCTTTTCCAATTCCTCGCCGCAAACATGCTAAGGCTGCCTTTGATGAATAAATACGCGGGATACGTCTTCTCATGAATCGAAGAATATCAAGCTCCACTGGATTCATCCTAATCACCTCATCCTAATGCTTGATTAATATGATATCGAAATGTCTGGAACGCCTTGATAGCATTCTGTACATTCCCTTCTTTTACCTTTCCTACGATAGCCGTCTCTGAGCATTGACTGAGTTCTTCCTGAGCCAACTGCAACAGTGTTTTCTTGGCAATGGACAACCATTCAGCCGTCCTTTTCTCCAATTCATCTTTGTCAGGGGCGATGCAGCGCAACCATCTCCGGAATACCTGATCCAGATGATAATATCCTTCTTCTTCAGCGGCCTTTCTAATTTCTTGCTTTTTTTTCAGAGAATTTTCTTGTAAGCTATCACCAGATACCTCAGCAAGATTAGTAGCGAAGTTTCCAAAGCTCCTGACGGCATTCTCGGTTCTTACCAGTGATTTGACAATTTCTTGTATCCATACCTCATTCATCTTATCGAGCAACGATGCATTAATAGCAAGGCTATCTTGGATATAGTCAACAAATTGCCATGCTGGTGATTGCCACTTATATTTTGTTCCTGTAATACAAATATGCAATGGTTTTATTTCTTCTATTTCATCATCTAAAAGTTGTAACCAATGTATCACGCCAGGCTGTTTAGATTTCGTATCGACGTTCATACCAAGTAATGAAGAAAAATCTCGCCAAATCTGGCATTCCAACTGATGCTCTTTCGGTGAAAATCCTCTGATTTTATCCTCACTCCACACAGTCATTGTTTCATTGAGCAAGCTAGCATCCTTTGCGAAATAATCGCCCATTGTCAACAGATATCCCGTAACCACGCCTTGCTCTCTGCGAAGGAATATTCTCCTAGACTGCATCGTTAGCAAGTCCTTTTGAGCTCTCGGCTGCGATATCTCCTGTTCAATTGTTTCATAGATCGGCTTTTCCCAATACGCCTTGCTGTCTTCGTCGCCATCTGCAAAGACTTCATCACGGTCATCAACCAAGACAAAGTTAAGCATCAACGTCTCAAAGAGATTTCTTCCTTTGGCATAAAGCAATCCCAATTGTGCCAAATATCCAGGGCCCTTTGGCACTGGCATTTTTGCAGAATTGTCATCAAATCCATTCAAGTGCAGCAGCCATCTTGCAGCTTCTGCATAGGTTAAATATTCCTGCTCTTTTCCAGTGCGCATTGGAAATAATCGTGCTTTATTGTCACTCTGAAATAAGTCTCCCACCAATCTAGCAACAGTCTTCCACTTGATTTCCGGCGAGACTTTCTTCCCCTTTGCGTCCTTATATGAATCCATATTCTGCTTGATATGCGCAGACTGATAGAACGGTTGCGTTGGATGAAAGAGCCAGAAACGGTCATGATATGTCTCCAGATATGCTTTTATCTCATCGAAACGGAACTGCTTCTCTTCCCACATACTCGTCCATAAGTCTATGGCATCGTCTACCGTTTCAATCTCATCCGTCACAAAGGCACCGTGCATGATGGCCAGCAACAGCCGCATGATAGCAATATCCTGCGTAGGTAGCTCACCTGCCAACTCTTGTGCTTCATGTGCGTGCTCAAAGAGCTCCAGGATAGACCATGTTTTCGTTTCATTTGTCTTCGTCTTGACGATAATCCAAGGCTCGTCCAACAGATTGAATTCCATTTCTGGTTCTTTTCCGTCCAACTCTCATTCCTCCTTGTAGCTCCAAAGTCCGTTCTTTTCATCATAAACAAGGATACGATCTAACAAATGCATCTCATGCTCTTCATTGAGGACCAAGAACAATTCCCCTTTCAGCCAGTGTGATGCATACCAGTCCTTCAGACGATTATCGAGAACTATTTGTTCTAATTCATCGATTACCTTATCAATCTGCCAATCCTGCACAAAATAGGATGGCAGATTGATGGAACAGCTTGCAATCGCCTTGGCTAGAGCATCGTCTGGTACATCGTCAATCCGTTCGTCACCATGCCCAGGAAGCCATGGCAAGGTGTAGAGGCCGCCATCTTCCTTTTTACAGATAACCAATACCGTAAGTGAATTTCCGCTATCGCGAACCGTAGCTTCTCCTCGTTTCCCAGATACGTCTTCCGTCTGCGATGCATTTAGCCAGCCGAGCAAATTCCTGCGTTGAGCCTTCGGCGTCTTGATCTGGAAGGTCGTTGCTTTATTCTTTTTTTCTTTAATACACTTCTCGTATCGATCTCTTGCAATCGCATATTGCTGACTTACATCAGCTATATTGGCTTCTTTTGCAAGCCGGTTAATGATTTCGTCATCATATCCCGCCTCATACACCTGCTGGACTAAACGAGGGATATCATCTGGCAAGACTAAGCGCTGCTCTAAGAAAGCCCTTGTCTTCATCAACAGATACTCGCCATAAACAGCAGTGCTCCCCTCATCAAATGTCAATGCATCTTGGATTCCCATGATATAGCACGTCGCTTCCTCCAAGCGACTCGGACGCGCTTTTTTCCTATTATGACGGTGCAACCTACCTATGCGTTGCAAGAGCAGATCCATGGGGCATATCTCCGTAAATAGAACATCGAAATCTACATCGAGTGACTGCTCCATGACCTGTGTGCCTACCACAATGAGTCTATCGGGGCGGTGGTCCTCCTGTGGCCCCAGCAAGTCGCGGAGTTCCTGCTCTTTCCGGACACGATCAAAGCTCAAGAAGCAAGAATGAAGCAGCCTGACGCAATCTTCTCCAAAGTACATTTCCATACATTGAGCAACCGACTGTGCTTTCTTGACGGTATTACAGATGATGCCCGCACAGCCGCCCTCAGACAGCAACTCGCTCAGCATATCACCCAAATTGTCTTCGTCAAACTGCTGAATACGAACGATTCTCTTTCGTCCAGAAGGTTCTGGCAAATCTTGATGGACGTTCCCGCCGTCAGTATAGCTGATTAATGGATATGGACTGATAACCCTTGTATCAATACATTCTGTCTTCTTAATGCGTCGATTCTGATAGGCAGCTAATAGTTCCTGGCGACGATGTGGCGGCAGAGTTGCCGATAGGACGATGACAGGAACATCATATGTACCAAGCCAGGATAAGACAAGATCCAGATATTGGTTCATATAAGCATCATATGCGTGGCATTCATCAAGGATAATAACCTTGTTTACCAATCCCAGATGGCGCAATGCCAGATGCTTCATCTTGAGTCCACCCATCAAGACATGGTCGATTGTTCCCACGACGAAATCGGCAAGCAATCCCTTCTTTCTGCCCTGAGTCCAATCATTGACGACCACATCGGCCTGCTTCTCATCATCATCCTCTTCATCATACAGATGAGACTTCAATTTTATCCCGGTATAGACATCATTGAAGCCTGACTTACCATGTGCCAAAAAAATTGACCGGCTCACTCCCGCATGGAGCTGCTCGATCCACTTCTCAATGCGCGGGAAAATACCATCACTTGTCGCCTGTGTCGGCAAGGCAAAATAAATTCCCCCCAGCCCGAAGCGGCGGGCAAAAGCTTCTGCTGCCGCTAATGCGGCCTCTGTCTTTCCCTCTCCCATCGGCGCTTCAATCACCATCAAGCCAGGATGCTCCAACCGAGATGCCACCTGCAAGGCATGAACCTGCACCGGCCTGGGCTGACGGCCAAATCGCTCTTCATAAAGCTGCGACCATGGGCAAGCCGATGCAAACTGTTTGTACTCCGGCAAATGCAAGCAAGACCATGCCTGCCTTGCACGATCATGTGAGGATTCCATTTTCATGATGCCATAATCACGCGAAATTAACGGGAACCGAGTCTCATCACTGGCCAGCCAATCCGCCATGATCAGCAAACCACTCAAGATGACCTGCGCTGGCACGCTCAATGTCACTCCCGTGATGGATGAACAACCTGCCAAATGCAGTGCATACTGTACGAGTCCCTTTTGAACACTTCTCCACGCTTCATCTTTCATGCCTGTAAGAGATGAGTATTCCGGAGCTGCCTTTAGATCCTGTTTGACCCCCACAGGTTTGCCATGATGCGCTCCCACAATATCGGCTAAACTGCGGTCCACTCCTTGGTGCTCTAGGATTGCCTCCCCCACCAATGCATGTGAGAATCGCTTTGCCATCGCTTGGTTTTTTACCTCAACAGACAATCCCTTACTAGTGATTTCATCGACGATATCGCTAAAACCGACCTTTCTTGCCTTTTCCACAAAAGCAGGAGAAGCCTTGCCGCAATCATGTGAAGCGGCTAAAAAACGAACAATTTTTCCTGCAAAGGTTTCACGGTCTGCCGTTGAAACCGATTCTGAAAAATCAAGTCCATGTACAATCACATTTTTTGTATGAGGAGGCAGCCAATACGCCCACAGTAAATCCGCAATTTCTGCTGTGTCCGCTAAATGCATCCAGAGCGGCAGCCAACGATGTGTGCCATCAAGCGACAACTTGCCCCATAACGACCGTGCCGGTGATGATAATATCATCTCATCATTCGCCATCATACTCTCCCCCATTTTGTATCATGTCAGAATCAGTGTATCGAGTCGTAAATCATCCTCGTACCATTTTGCGCTTCTTTCCTCATACATTTGCCATAGTATATATTCGATAAGCGATATGAAAATCCTTTTAAAAAATTGATGGAATGTTAAAAATTATGATATCTTGCCCCAGGTAAGACATCATCGTCCATCTTTTTCATCATGTTCCTCATACTTCTCCCCCTCCCTTTTACGGGAATCATCCCCGCGCATGCGGGGCTCACCTCCGCTGCCGCCGCTCACGGTCTCCGTGTCGAGGATCATCCCCGCGGGTGCGGGGCTCACGTCAAGCCGAGTAGTGGAGCCGCTTCCCGGGCGGGATTCCCCCGCGGGTGCGGGGCTCACCTAAACTTTTGCTGTAGGTCCTCCGGTCTGCAGGGATCACCCCCGCGGGTGCGAGGCTCACAGTATGGACGACATCAAAGCACACATGCACCAGGGATCATCCCCGCGGGTGCGGGGCTCACGCATATACAGCAGACATCAGGCCGACGGGGACGGGATCATCCCCGCGGATGCGGGGCTCACTCACGCAGATCCGACAAAATGGGCCGCTTATCGGGATCATCCCCGCGGATGCGGGGCTCACCTTATACTCCGGGTCGTCATCCGCCCGCAGGATCATCCCCGCGGATGCGGGGCTCACAACTACGTGTACTACAGCTACATGGACAAGCAGGGATCATCCCCGCGGATGCGGGGCTCACTCAGTTCAGCATCATCTCGGTACTTCTTCCCCGGGATCATCCCCGCGGGTGCGGGGCTCACACGAGGACAAGCGCCAGAAACTCAACTCAATGGGGATCATCCCCGCGGGTGCGGGGCTCACATTCTAGGGCCGTCCGTGCGCTGGCCTATGTAGGGATCATCCCCGCGGGTGCGGGGCTCACGCTCCTCTCCTGCTTCTTGTGCGCTTACCCTTGGGATCATCCCCGCGGGTGCGGGGCTCACCAGGCGAGGCGAGCCATGTTGTGGCAGTTTATGGGATCATCCCCGCGGGTGCGGGGCTCACGAGAGGACCGTCATCCGCAACCAGGTTGAGGAGGGATCATCCCCGCGGGTGCGGGGCTCACTTCAACGAGGTAGCGAAAGCAGCGCGGTTCGGGGGATCATCCCCGCGGGTGCGGGGCTCACAACGCTGCCAGAAACTCCAGCAGGAGCATCAAGGGATCATCCCCGCGGGTGCGGGGCTCACCCAGAAGGCTACTATTTTCAGTGGATTATCACGGGATCATCCCCGCGGGTGCGGGGCTCACACCTTGAAGTCACGGTAAATCAGCGCTTCCTCGGGATCATCCCCGCGGGTGCGGGGCTCACACAAAATCGGTGTACATGCATCGGCTGTCCTTGGGATCATCCCCGCGGGTGCGGGGCTCACTGGAGCAATCCGAATGATATTGTCCTTGACCCGGGATCATCCCCGCGGGTGCGGGGCTCACCGTCGCAACGTCTTTGAGCTTGAGCAACTCCGGGGATCATCCCCGCGGGTGCGGGGCTCACTGACGTTGACACAGCCAAAGTCCGTCAGGTTCGGGATCATCCCCGCGGGTGCGGGGCTCACCGGTCTACTGCATAAGTCAGCTCTCTCAGCTCGGGATCATCCCCGCGGGTGCGGGGCTCACCTATTGATTGCACCGTCCAGAGCGACCTGCCTGGGATCATCCCCGCGGGTGCGGGGCTCACTGCGCATGTCGTCATACATCGACTTGACTTGTGGGATCATCCCCGCGGGTGCGGGGCTCACAGGTACATGCCTGACTGGCTCTACATGGTGGCGGGATCATCCCCGCGGGTGCGGGGCTCACGCGTTTAGAAAATCATAGTACAAATGAGAATGGGGATCATCCCCGCGGGTGCGGGGCTCACTCAACACGAAAAGCAAGTACGGCGCGCATCCAGGGATCATCCCCGCGGGTGCGGGGCTCACAACGTCAACAGGTGTACGTGATAGTCCTGACCGGGATCATCCCCGCGGGTGCGGGGCTCACGCATATTCTATACCCCCCATTTTCATCCAACTGGGATCATCCCCGCGGGTGCGGGGCTCACTGCTGTTTTCAGTGCTACCTGTGTCTCATTCAGGGATCATCCCCGCGGGTGCGGGGCTCACTTCGAGCCCAATCCGCTCGAGACGCCAATCCAGGGATCATCCCCGCGGGTGCGGGGCTCACTGTCGGATCGGGCGGCACTGGAGTTTGAGCGCGGGATCATCCCCGCGGGTGCGGGGCTCACTCAAGGAAGGTAAAAAGATCGCATGGTGTTTCGGGATCATCCCCGCGGGTGCGGGGCTCACCAGCTGGAGCCGCGGGGCCGAAGGAGAGAGATGGGATCATCCCCGCGGGTGCGGGGCTCACGTGATGTCATCACATTCATCAACGATGTATTTGGGATCATCCCCGCGGGTGCGGGGCTCACATTCAATGCACACAAGACGAGATTTGTGGATGGGGATCATCCCCGCGGGTGCGGGGCTCACGCGAACCCCTTTGTTTCCTAGGTTCCTGACTAGGGATCATCCCCGCGGGTGCGGGGCTCACTCATAACACAGAAGGTGAGAAGTCATAATGGTGGGATCATCCCCGCGGGTGCGGGGCTCACCTTAAAGCAGAGCTGAAAGAGCTGGACGCCCAGGGATCATCCCCGCGGGTGCGGGGCTCACCTCGTCATCACTCATCCGAACGACATCTGCCAGGGATCATCCCCGCGGGTGCGGGGCTCACGCAGCTCCTCGATGCTTACTTCTCTCATATCAGGGATCATCCCCGCGGGTGCGGGGCTCACTTGCATTGTCAGACGCAGAGCATCCAGGCAAAGGGATCATCCCCGCGGTTGCGGGGCTCACATTAAGAACCAAAACATGAATCAGAGTATCGCGGGATCATCCCCGCGGGTGCGGGGCTCACACATCCAATGCATCACGGGCTATGCCATCACAGGGATCATCCCCGCGGGTGCGGGGCTCACCGCTGGAACGGTACAGCAGTAAATTCTTGATTGGGATCATCCCCGCGGGTGCGGGGCTCACGCGCACACTTGATAGTGCTAAGTCTTCGTCTGGGGATCATCCCCGCGGGTGCGGGGCTCACACTAAAAAATCCCAACAACTACGCCATTCCCTACTCCTTTGGCTCCTAGAATCATTCACTTTTAAGTATTCTTACCGGATATCTCATCTTGTTTATTCGTTTGTCGCAGCTGCGACTTAATACATTATTTGTATTCGCCATGACGTTTCAAACTCCTGCCATTTTGACATACAGAAAAGGCACCGCCGTGGCGGTGCCTTTTTATCACTGGTTGCCGGTGGCAATCAGATCATGTTCTTGACGTAGGAGTCGTAGAGGCTCTTGAGCTCTTCGACTTTGTCGTACATCTCGACCTGCAGGCCGGATGCCGTTGCGTAATCGCCATCGTTGAGGGCGTTGATGAGGAGCGTGAAGAGGGACTTCTCATCGATGCTGTCCTTGGCGAGGTAGCTACGGATGCCGTTGATCTTGTTCCAGTTGTAGGAATCGAGGTCGGTAACGAAGTCCGTCTTGGCTTCCTTGGCTGCGCGGACGATGTCGCGGTTCTCCGGGATGATGCGGGCGATGAGCTCGGTCTTCCAGCGCGTCAGAGCACCAGCGCGGAAGGCTTCGATGATCTGGTCACGCAGTGCGCCGCCAGCCGTGATGACGGCGAGCTTTGCCGGGTAGTTCTCGAAGTTCTGCATGTTCTCCCAGACCGTAGCCGGCGGAGCACCGAAGAGGCGCGTGCGCTCTTCTTCCGTGTAGTCTTCGAAGACATCGTCTTCACTGCGGTATGCGCGGTCTTTCTCGAGGTAGAAGCCCTCTTCACCGGCATCCTTGGAGATCTCGGCGAGGCATTCTGCCGTCGTATGCGTAGCGCAGGCCTTGACACCGTCGAGGCAGGCCGAATAGATGGCTGCGAGGACGAGGTACGTATTCGTGTACGGGTTGCAGGCGCGCAACTCGAAGCGCGTTGCATACGGGTTGCTGAGATCGCGGATCAGGCCGGCAAGGATCGTGCGGTTACGCGACGGGATCTCCGGCGTATGGCCGAGGGACGTGACGACGCAGACCGGAGCCTCGAAGCCCGGTTTGAGGCGGTTGAGGGAATCGTTCGTAGCGGAGACGAACGGGTTGATGACCTCGTAGTTCTTGAGCAGGCCCATGAGGGAGCCGTAGCCGATGGCGCTCATGAAGTCTTTCTTCTGGTCATCAGCCGTGAAGAGGTTGTGGAGCTTGCCGTCTTTCGTGATGGCAGCCATGCCGATGTGCGTGTGTTCGCCGTTGCCAGCCAGGCCGATCATCGGTTTTGCCTTGAAGTTGACTTCGAGGCCCATGCCGCGGAAGACCTCTCTTACGATCGTGCGGACGAAGAGCTCATTGTCGGCAGCCTGCAGGGCATCTGCAAAGCGCCAGTCGATCTCGAGCTGCTCGCAGACATGCGTCATGCGGCCGCTCTCGTCAATCTGTGCTTTGAGACCGCCGACTTCCTTATGGCCCATCTCGACCTTGAAGCCGTATTTATCGAGGACGAGCAGGCACTGCTCCATAGCCGTGCGGACGATGCCGTGCGTGCGTTCCCAGTACTGCTCCTGCAGAACCTGCGAAGCAGACATCTCTTCGATGGCAGCATCCTCAAGCGGCGTCTTGACCCAGAACTCGAGCTCCGTAGCGGAGGTGAACTGGATGTCCGTCACATCCGTGCCGTTGACGCTCTCGATGCCGGAAATCTGCGGGTGCTCCTTGAAGAGGGCCATCAGCTCTTTCTTGACATAGGCGAGCGTGTCAGCGAGGACAGCGCGCGAATCGACGCGCTTGCCTTCGTGGATCAGGAAGGACGGGATGCGCAGCGTGCCGATTGGCTTGCCCGTCTCCTCGTCGTAGTTCTCCATGTTGTAGTCGACGAACCAGTTGACGGAAGGATCGACCGGCATATCGACTTTCGCGTTGTTCAGGGTGGCGATGCCCGTCAGTACGACGGAAGAACCATCCGTCTGGACAGCCGTGCCAGCATAGAATTCATCGATATCCTTGAGGAAGATGCGCATCGGGATCTTCTCATCCGTATCGTTGCCGGCCATATCGATGCCGACCAACGATACGAACTTGATCTCGGGATGTGCTTTGAGCGTGTTCAGGATTTCTTCTTTTTCGGAGTTTGCAGGAATCACATAAAGTAACTCGTCCATGTTTATACCACCCTTTTTAAAATTAAGCAACAAAAAAGCCATGCAGAAAAAACATCCAAATCATACGAATCGGAAGTATCACCTCTGCATGGCGCCATTGCCATATGACTATTCGTCTCGTTCGAGCGCACCCGCTTGAACAATCCCTATGTTAGCACAGCCTCATCCATTTGTAAAGAGGGCTAGCGTGTATACATGTCCTGCACCTCGCGGAGCAGCCTCGTGGACGCTGCTGACGCGTAGGCGGATGCGCCTTCCCCGTAAGTGCTGCGGAAGGCCTTCTCGCCGTCGCCGCCCGCTAGACTTGTGGCACGCATCCACTTGGCAAAGCTGCCCCAGCCGCGGCGCGCCAGCAGGTCATGCGCGGTGAGCTCCGCGACGAGCGAGCACGACTCGTCGCCAAATGAAGCGACGGACTGCTCATACGATTTCGGCGCGGTCAAGTCTGCGCCATCGGGGAAGCGCCCCTTCTCCTGGAGCACACTGAGCCAGCTGCGGCGGTAATCCTCGACGCTGCCGAGCCCTTCCTCGCTGAGGCGCAGCGTGCCGATGAGATAGGCCGTGCCGCGCGCAAGCCAGGCGACTTCCTGCTCGGTGCCGCCCATGGCCTGTGCCTCCATGACGCGCGTGAGCATGACGCCCATACTGAAGATCTGCTGGCGGCGCGAGTCTAGTGCTGCCGCATCGAGGAAGACCGTGCTGCCGTTCTCGAGCCAGAGGCTCTCGCCGACATTCTTCCGCGCTTCATCGGACGTCATATCAGAACGCGCGCTGACGGCCTGTGCGAGCTCTTCTTTGCCACTGGCGAGCACGAGCGTGTAGCTGCCGCGCAGCGTCTGGCCGAAGCGGCGCTGCAAGAGCGACTGCACGGCCTCGGCCTCGGCGGCGTAGGAGTCGACCTGACCGTCGGTCACGCCCTCGCATGCCTCGATCTGTATCTTGGCCGGCTCGCTCTTCTGCGCCTGCCACCAGGCGGCAAACTCCTGGAGGAAATCGTCGAGTGTCAGGCCGAAAGTCTGCGCAAACGCCTCCTCCCCTGACTTTCCCTCACCGAGAGCGGTGAAGTAGGCAGCGAGTCTCTGGCCGCGCTGCTCTTCGGGGAAGCGCGCAAGCAGCTGCACGGTCATCATGTCGGCCATCTCATAGGCGTGGTATTCCTTTGCCATGATGGCCTTGCGCTCGGCAAATTCCAGGTGGATGAGCTGGTCGGGGCGCGCGGCGTGCGGCGCGCCCAAGAGATCGTCGAGCACATCATTCTGCCAACGCGCGAGCTTGCGGCCGCCGAGATGCTCGGCCATCATGGCGCCGACATAGTCAGCAGAGCCCTCTTCCAGCCAGAACAGGGCTTCCTTGTCCGTGTCGCGCCCACGGCTCAACTCGTACTGGAGCTGGTGGAAGAGCTCGTGCGCCGTCGTCGCATAGCGGTCGCTATGGCTGTCCATGACGCCGGCCTTCGCGTTGACCGCCGTGACATGCAGCCGCCCGCCCGACCAGCCGCCCGAGATGGCGGCGACCTCCTGCGCCTCCTCGTCGGAGAGCGAGAACTCTTCCTTGAGGATGCGGCGGTAATCCGCATCGGAAGCGGCCACGAATACGCGGACAGAATGATGGCGCACGGCGCCGAGTTTTTCCTGTGTCAGTCCGTCAAAGGCAGAAGCCGCCTTCTTGACATCCGGCAGGGCCGCGCCGCTGCCCTCGACGTGGATGGCCCCGTCATCGCGCTCGAAGTGACTCAACGCATCATCTGCCAACCGCTGCGCCTGCGGCAAGAGCTCGGGCGCATGGAAGCCGGCCCAGCCCGCGCCGACGAGCAGCATGAGCACCACAAAAACAAATTTCTTCAAGCCAAGCGCCTCACTTCCGCTGCCAGCGGCAAGCCACATGCTCAAAGCAATCGATGATGCCGAAGAGCAGGAGGCCCATGACGCTGAGGACGAGGATGCCCGCGTACATCTCCAAGTAGTTGACGCGCAGCCAGGCATCCATGATGTAGTAGCCCATGCCATACTGCGTGCCGAACGTCTCCGTGAAGAACAGCACAGAGACGGCCGTCGCCATCGCGACGCGGATGGCCGTGATGAACTTCGGCAGGGAGGCCGGCAGGATGACGAAACGGAAGATCTGGCCAAGCGAGGCGCCGAGCGAGTAGAGCGGATAATAGCGCTCCTCCGGCAGCGTGCGGATGGCGTCGCGCACCGCCACGACGACCTGAAAGACGATGATCAGGAAGATCATGAGGATTTTCGATAGCTCGCCGACACCGGCGAGCAGCATGAGGATTGGCAGCAGCGCGATCTTCGGGATGGGGTACGTCAGGTAGACGACCGGGGACAGGAAGCGGTCGGCCTGGCGGAAGTAGCCCATGATGACGCCGAGCGGATAGCCGATGCAGACAGCCAGACCGAGGCCTGCTGCAATGCGCCAGAGGCTGTAGGCCGCGTGCTCGAGGATGTCACGCGCGAAGACATCTGTCAGGCGCACGAACACCTTATCGGGCGTCGGCACGATAGGCAGCTCGAGCAGCAGCGCGAGCCCCCACCAGATTGCGAGCAGGAAGACAGCTGCAGCAAGGTATGAGATCAGGGTGTGCGAGATGCCCTTCATGACGCCGCCCCCTCTCCTGCATGCTGTGCGCTGATGCCCCGTATCTCTTCGCGCAGGGCACGGCTCATCTCAAAGAATTCCCGGCTGCCGCGCTGTTCCGGATGACCGCCGAGCGGATTGTCGAAGACGCGCGCGATGCGGCCTGGATCTGCCGCCATCAGCGCGATCTTCTGCCCGAGGTAGAGCGCCTCCTCGACGTAATGCGTAACGAGCAGCGTCGTGACATGCTGCTCCTGCCAGAGCGCTAGGAAAACGTCCTGCATCTCCTCGCGCGTGATGGCATCGAGCGCCGAGAAGGGCTCGTCCATCAGCAGGATGTCCGGCTGCAGCAGGAAAGAGCGTGCGAGGCTCACGCGCTGCTGCTGGCCGCCGCTGAGCTCATGCGGGTAGCGCGTGGCCAGCCCTTCGATGTGGAGTGCTGCCATGAGCCGCGCCAGCCTCGCTTCATCCTCCTCGCGGCCCGCGTGCCAGTCATGGCGAATGCGGCAGCCCAGCACGATGTTCTCGCGCACTGTCTGCCACGGCAGCAGGCCGTAGTTCTGCGGCATGAAGCCGATGCGGTACTTCTTCGGGTCCGCCTTGCCGCCCGCAATCTTCACGCAGCCGCTCTCAGGCTGCACGAGCCCCGCCACTGCCCGCAGAAGCGTCGACTTGCCGCAGCCTGAAGGGCCGATGATAGCACAAACCGTTCCTTGCGGAACGGTCAGGCTGACATCGGCAATCGCAGCAGCTGCAGCACACTCCGCACTCCGGTAGCGCACCGTCAGGTGATCGAATGCAATCATGTCAGTTGGATTCATATGCCATTTCATTCGCCGAGCAGATTGATGACGAGGTCATCATACCCGTACGTCTCCTTTACCAAGTCTTTGTCGTTGAGCCACTTGATGCAGTCCGTCACGTCCTGCTCCTTCGGCAGTGCTGCCTTGTGGTACGTCGGCAGTTTCAGTGCCTCTTTGGCGGCAGGCGGGAAACCGGCCTTCTCGATGACGAAGTCAATGTATTCCTCACGCGGCGCATTGTTGAGGTAATCGACGGCACGGTTGTAGGCGCGGTACATCGCCTGGATCTCTTTCTGCTTGTCCTTGGTGGCCTTATCCGTGAAGAGGATGACGCCCGGGTTGATGCCGAGGTCATCGGAGCTCTTGAGGAGGCGGCCGCCATTATAGATGGCGATACTGGCCATCGGCTCAGGCAGCGTTGCGGCAGCGAGTTTGCCGTTCTGCAGCATCTCGAGGCGCGTCGGGATCTGCGGGATGATGACCTTGTTGATGTCATCGCCCTTCAGGCCATCCTTCGCGAGGATCTCGTCCGTCACGTACTCGATGATCGTATTGCGCGAGACGCTGACATCCTTGCCGCGTAGGCCCTTGACATCTGCGGCGGGCTCTGCCTTGCCGGCGATGAGCTTGTAGCTGCCGTCCGTCGAGGATGTGACCTTGACATCGAAACCGCCGTCCTTGGCAAAGGCAGCGGCGAGCATGTCGGAGACAGCGCCGTCGAGATGGCCGCTCTGCATGGCAGAATCACGATCCATCGCGCTCTTGAACGGCTTGAGATTGACCTTGACGCCTTCGTCTGCAAAGTAACCCTTCTCTTCGGCAATCAGGAATGGCAGGGAGTCCGTATCCGGCATCAGGCCAATGGAAAGCTCCTGCATCTTGCCCGAGCCGGCCGACTGGTTGCCCGTGCCGCAGCCAGCGACTGCGAGCATCGCCGCGGCTGCAAGTGCGAGGCAGCCTACTCGTTTCCAAATCTTCATCTTCACTTTCACATTTCCTTTCTATCCAGTATGCCTGCACAACACCTGTATCGCATTGTCACAGGCTCACGGGAGCAGCAGATTGCCGAGCATCACGGCGCCCTCCTTGGCATAGGAGAGCACAGTGTCGATCGTGTCCTTGTTTTCCGCATACGCACTCGCCGCCTTGTCCTTGACCCTGCCAGCCTCATTCTTCATGGACTGCACATCGTCGAGCTTCTGCTGGACGTCGTCGAGCATCGACTGGGCATCGTCGAGGGATTGCTGCACACTGGCAGCTGATGCGGCGGCATCAGCACCCTGCCGCCGGTTCTCCTCTGCGGCCTTCTGCTTCTTCTCTGCCTGCCCTGTCACCTTGTCGAGGAACTTCTGGACACCCGATTCACCATCGGCGCTGTCCTGCAGGGCCTGACCGCGCCCTTCAATGCGGCCCTGCTCACGCTCGAGACTGCGCTGTTTCTCCTCAAGCGCCTTCTTCTTGGCCTCGAGAGCCTGGCGCTGTTTCTGCAGGTCGCTTTCCTGTGCATCGAGCTTCTGTGCGCGCTCCTGCATCTGCTGTTCCTGATGCTGGCGCTCGTTGTTCTGGAGGTCGGCCTGGTCCTGGCGATAGCCAGCGAGCGCAAAGCCGATGAAGACAGCGATGAGGAAGCCGACGCCGAGCAGCAGCGCCTTCTTGTGGCGCACGGGCCAGCTCTGCTGTTTTTTCCTGGCCTCTGCCTGCTTCTTTGCCTGTTCCCGCAGATCCTTGTCGGGTGCGAGCTCGCGCACATCGCCGCCAGCTGCAGATCCGCCCGCCTGCGGGAAGGGCTGTTGGATGGGCTCTTCCTCAGTCGCTACCGAAGCTGCAAGGTCAGGTGGCAACTCCTGCGTATCGTCGAGGCGCGCTGTCTTGTCGAGCGAGGCCGTGCGGCCACGGCTTGCTGTCCGATCCACTGGTTCAGCTTTTCCCGCCGCACCGGGTCTCTCCGGCTTCCCGCCTGCGCCCTTGCTCAGATCGCGTTCCGTGTCATTCATCGCCGTCGCCTGCAGCCTCCTGCTTCTTCTTTTCCTTCACTTCTTCCATCTCGATCATCGCCGCATGCTCCTTCTGCATCGTCTCGCAAAGGCGGCGCAGTGTCCAGAGCGTGTTGAACGGCGTGACGACCGACTTGTAGTGGACCTGCGGCACACCGGCGTCCTTGAGTGCCTTGAGAACGGCGTCGAGGCGCTTGTTGCGGATGTGCTGCAGGACCATGACCTCATGCGGGAAGACGAACGGGTCGCCTTCGTAATCCTCTGGATTGGCCGCGCGGAAGCCCTTGAGGCCCAGCAAATAGCCGATCTTCTCGCGCCACGCCTCTTCCGGCAGCACTTTTGTGTGTATGCCGAGGCGGTGCAGCGTCTTCTGTGCGAGCGCGAGCTTCTCGTCATCACGGAATTGGTAGAACAGGACCAGTTCTTCTCGTTTCATTTGTATATATCCTTTCCATCAATCATTGTCCATCCATTGTCCATCTGTCATCGCTATCATCGGGAGAGACCGCGCGTCAAAAGATACGTGATGAGTTCATCCATCGTGACTTCCTCTTCCTGCATGCGCGCTTCGAGCTGTTTGCGAAGCGTCTTCGGCAGACGCACGGCAAACGTGCCTTCCGGCAGTGCGGCCGCCTTGCTCTTGTGCTCATGCTGGACCGCAGGAGATGGCACCGGTGCAGTCGCAGCTTCCTGATGATTGGCCTGCTCTGCTTTCTCGGCGCTCTCGGCTTTCACCGCTTTGCCCGGCTTCGCATTCTTGGCCGGTTTTGCGGCTTTCACCTGCTTTGCAGCCTTGGCAGGCTTTGCCTCCTTTGCTTCTTTTACCTCTTTTGTATTCTTCGTTTCTTTTGCAGCTTTTGCGGCCTTGGCCGCTTTTTCCTGCTTCTCGGCTTTCACCGCTTTTTCCTTCTCGTTCTTCTCGGCTTTATTTGCCTTGGCCTTCTTGGACTTGGCATCCTTTTTCGGCTCGGCTTTCTTGGTATCAGTTTGCTCGAGAGCCACTTCAGCCTTCTCGCCCGCCTCTGCGCCCTTGCGCGCGTGTTTCTTTCTCACAGTCTCTTTCTCCTCCGCTGGATACACGATGAATTCATCGTAGGCATTGCGCAATGTCTCACTGGCCTGCTTCGTGCCAACACCGATGATATAGGACTTCTCCTTCGAGTTGAGCATCTGCGCGATGCGCACGAAATCCGAGTCCGTCGTGATGATGAAGTAGCGGCGCACGCCCTCTTCGTAGAGCAGTTTTGCCGAATCGTAGAGGGCCGAGTCCAGCGAGTTCTTGCCGAGGAAGGTCCTGCTGATCTGGCGGAACGTGAAGCCCGGACGGCGCAGGAGCTTCTCCCAGCGCTTCTGTTCGGGGCGCTCCTCCCAATCCGAGATCACGATCGTGCGGCACGGCTGGAATCGGCGCGCCTTACCGAGTGTGTAGTTGAGCATCTCAAACGGCGCATTCTCAATGTCGTAGAGGATGCCGACCGTCGTATTGCTGGATTCCAGTGTCATACCTCTTCCCCCTTCCGCAGTGCCTTCTCGATGATGCCGCCGCCAACGACCGTATCGCCGTCGTAGAAGACAACCGACTGCCCCGGCGTCACCGCGCGCTGCGGCTCTTCAAAGCGAACTTTCACTTTGCCACCCGCAAGCGGCTCGACATGCGCGCGGCCTTCGCGACGGCCGTAGCGTACCTTGGCCGTGACCGCGATGGGCGCCTCGAGTGCATCGATGGCAATCCAGTTGAGGTCGCCCGCTATGAGGCCGTCCGCATAGACATCCTTTGCTCCGCCGACGATGACGCGGTCATGCGCCATGTCGAGGTTCACGACGTAGAGCGGCTCCGGATGCGCGATGCCGAGTCCCTTGCGCTGGCCGATCGTGTAGAGCGGCACGCCCTCGTGATGGCCGAGCACATGGCCTTCCGTGTCGACGATGTCGCCCGGATGCAGGCAAGCGGGGTTCTTCGCGCGCAGGTATGCCTTGTAGTCATCATGCGGCACAAAGCAGATCTCCTGGCTGTCCGGCTTGTGGGCGACGGGCAGCTTGTAGCGCTCCGCCAGCTCGCGCGTCTCCACCTTCGTGTAGTCGCCGAGCGGCATCAGGAAGTGCGCAAGCGACTGCTGGTTGAGGTGGTAGAGCGCGTACGACTGGTCCTTGTGTGTGTCGAGGCCCTTCTTGAGCACATAGCGGCCCGTCTCATCCTGCCCGATGCGCGCATAGTGGCCCGTCGCAACGTATTCCGCGCCGAGCTCCATCGCCTTCTGCAGGAGACCCTCGAACTTGACATAGCGGTTGCAGGCGATGCAGGGATTCGGCGTCCATCCCTTCGCGTAGTCCGCGAGGAAGTAATCGATGACCTTTTCCTGGAACATCTCCTTGAAATTCATGACATAGTGCGGGATCCCGATGATCTCCGCCACGCGGCGCGCGTCGTCGACACTGCTGAGACTGCAGCAGCCGCGGTCATTCTCATCAAAATCACGGCTCTCCTCCGACAGGCGCATCGTCACACCGATGGCCTCATAGCCCTGCTCCTTGAGCAGCGCCGCCGTAAGCGAGCTGTCCACGCCGCCGCTCATCGCGACGACTACCTTCTTTTTCGTCATTCTGTTATCATATCCTTTCTTCTCTTCTTTCGTATCTATACACATCGGTCAAGCCGATTCCCTTCTATGAAAAAGACAGCCCGATGACTGCCCGTATATCCTAGTATACCATATCCGCAGGAAAAGCCCAAACAGATTGGACGCGGAAGGGGGCTTCTGCTAGACTGGAGGAGCGGAAATGGATTTCCCTTATCCATTCATCAAAATCTGGTACAATAACAAAGGTGCGGGGAAACATGTTCCGGCTTCGTCGCTCCGCTAAAATGGCCCCCATGAAAGAAAAACGGGCCAAGACGCCTCGTCGCCTGCCGCGCCGTTCTCACATCCATCTCCTTTGCCATAGTTCCTCGGGGGCCAGCCCTGCGGGCGGTCGCTTCGCTCCTGCAGGCGAAACACATTCCCCCGCCCTGAGTTCATGCGCCGCACGCTCCAGGCTTCAAAGCGCTCGTTTTGCAAAACGCAACTAGGCAGGGAGGGGGCCTTTCCGCTTGCAGGAACGGAGTGATTGCCCAACGGGATGGGACGCACCGCATATCATCTTGCATCGAGATGTCAGAACGCCGCGTCAGGCGGCGAATGAACATCGGAAAGACGAACAATGCATGCGGCCCATTTAACAGAGTGACGAAACCGGAAAGGCCCCCTCCCTGCCCTTTTGCTCTATATCTGGTTTTAAATTTTCTTACGAAAGGAGCTCCCTTATGCATGTCATTGGCATCATCGCCGAATACAATCCCTTCCATCAGGGCCACGCCTATCAGCTCCGCGCCGTCCGCGAGGCCATCCGCTCCCGCTTCCACGATGAAGCGGCCATCGTCGCGGTGATGAGCGGCAGTTTCACGCAGCGCGGCGAGGCGGCAATCTTTGACAAGTGGCAACGCGCGGACCTCGCCGTGCGCGGCGGCTGCCAGCTCGTCCTCGAACTGCCCTTCCTCTTTGCCTGCCGCAGCGCCCAGGACTTCGCGCGCGGGGGCGTGCGGCTGCTGCAGGGGCTCGGCTGTGTCGAGACGCTTTCCTTTGGCGCGGAATGCCCCGAACTCACGCCGCTCATGACAGCAGCCCGCGCCATCGACGCACCAGAGACGCAGGCCAAGCTCCATGAAGCCCTGCGCGCAGGCGCTTCATACGCAAAGGCCCTGACTGCGATCTTAGCGCAGGAGAGCGGCCTTGCGGCGGATCTTCTGCGGCAGCCCAACAACATCCTCGCCATCGAGTACCTGCGCGCACTGCAGCGCTATGCACCGGGCATCGAGCCGCTGCTAGTCGCGCGGCGCGGCGCGGGCTACCATGCGCCGTCACTCGGCCACTTTGCCAGCGCCTCGGCTATCCGCAGAGAGCTCGCAAAAGCGCAGCCCGACTTCGCGGCACTGGAGGAGTCCCTGCCCGAGGCGACGTACGCTGCCATCCGTCAGGCATGCCCCGCGGAGATTGCCGCGACGGAGTATCTCTTCCGCCCGCTGGCTGCGCGGCTACTGACCATGACAGGCAGCGAGCTCGAGGCTGTCTTTGGCCTGCAGGAGGGACTTGCCAACCGGCTGCTGGCCAAGCGCCAGCAAAGCCGTTCTCTGGCCGAGCTCATCGCCAAGATGGTCACCAGCCGCTATCCCGCGAGCCGTATCAGCCGCATCATCCCGCATCTGCTGCTCGGTTCGACGGAGCATGCTGCCCGTACCGCCGATGAGACAGGCCCTCTCTACGCGCGCGTGCTCGCCTTTGACGAGACAGGCCGCGAGCTCCTGCACGAGATCAAGAAGCGCAGCACGCTCCCCCTCATCACCAAGGTCAGCGCCGCACTCAACTCCCGCCAGCGCCTCGAAGGCTGCCTGACACCGCTGCAGGCGATGCTCGCCCTCGACACCAAGGCCACCGAACTGCGCGCCCTGGCCTTGCCCGCAGAAGCGCCGCTCGCGAGCCTCAAGCAGAGCGATTTCACCAGCTCGCCGCACTTCCTCACGAACGCCTCACATACCTGAATCTCAGTTTACATGTTTACAATCATACCAATACAGAGTATAATGAGGAGACTATCTCACTAACACATGCATTTTATCAGGAGGAATTACCATGTCTGAATACCCGAATCTGCACAAACTGCTGATCTGCCGCAGCCTGCTCGATGACACGGCCATCCAATCGTTGATGGCCGTGCTCGACGGCGACAAGCGCCAGACAGGACCGTGCGCCGCGAAAATCATCGAGACGGCTGAAGATGTCGGCCTGCACGGCAATCTGCTGCGCAGCTACATCATCTACCTGCTCGTGCACGACCCCAACCTCGCTGCCCAGACCATCGAGATGCACGACAGCCCCGTCGGGACGAGCCTCAAGCAAGCCTTCCTGCACGACCTCACGCTGCTCCTGCCCTTCCTGACTGAGCCAGCGAGCCTCTACCTCGACCTGACGCTGCTCGACGCCTACAAGCCGACCGTGCCGCTCCACACAGAGGCCTCGACCGCACTCGAAGAGCTGCTCAAGAACGCCCGCACTGCCGAAAATTTCGCCGAGGCCCTGCTGCGCTACTACCAGAGCTTCGGCTACGGCGACATCGCCTCCTTCAAAGCCTTCCGCTGGGATGCGAAGCTCCAGCGCCTCATCGGCATCCGCCACTTCGAGGCCATGCAGATGGAAGACATCATCGGCTACGCGCACCAGAAAGAGCAGCTGATTGACAACACCGAAGCCTTCGTCCAGCGCAAGCCCGCCAACAACGTCCTGCTCGTCGGCGCACGCGGCACCGGCAAGTCTTCCGCCGTCAAGGCCCTCGCCAACGTCTACTACAGCCGCGGCCTGCGCATCCTGCAGCTCACCAAGCCCCAGCTCAGCCACCTGCCCGACATCATGGACGCCCTGCGCTACTTCGCCAGCAAGCGCTTCATCATCTTCCTCGACGATCTCTCTTTCGAGGAATCCGATGCCGAGTACAAGTACCTCAAATCCGCCATCGAGGGCGGCGTCGAATCGCGCCCCGAGAACGTCCTCATTTACGCTACCTCCAACCGCCGCCACCTTATCCGCGAGAGCTGGCGCGACCGCAGCGAGAGCCAGGACGACGTCTACCGCGACGATAGCATGAACGAGACGATCTCCCTCTCTGACCGCTTCGGCCTGATCATCCAGTACTACGCTCCCGACCAGAAAGAGTACCTCGCCATCATCGACCACATGCTGCGCAAAGAGGGCATCAAGCTGACGCCAGAAGAACTGCGCATTGCAGGCGTCCGCTGGGAAATGACCCACAGCGGACGCAGCGGCCGCACCGCCCAGCAGTTCGTCGCCCACTACCTCGGCCAGCTCGATGATCACGATGCATAATACCGGGGTAGCATTCGACTGAACGATAAAGCCGGAACGCATATCCCATCCATTCCATACTGAAAAAGACTGCGCATCGGTTGTAACCATGATGCGCAGCCTTTTTATATGCATTTGTATGTGTGTTTCAGCAGTAAATCGCTACGGCACGCGGCACGGTCTCGATCGTCAGCGGCAGCATCGGCCCGCATTCGCCGTCGATATCGCTCTCGACGGGAATCCCCGACTCGATGCAGAACGACTTCGCCTGCACATGCAGCACGTTCTCCCGCTCTGACACCGGCTTCCCCGCGATGAGATCTGCCGTGATGCTCATGAGCTTCGGGATGCTGCACTTGCCGATTGACAGCAGGTCTAGCTTGCCGTCATCGACCGCCACACCGCGCGCCACATTCTTCATGCTGCCGACGACCGGACTGTTGATGATGACGAAGAGGAACGTCTCGAGCTCATAATGCGCCCCATCCGCCTCGATCTTGAGCGGGAAGTAGCGGAACTTCGGCAGGTCCCCAATGCCCTTGAGGTAGTACGCCATCTTGCCAAGCGAATTCTTGATGCGCACATTGACCTCGTGCGCGATGCAGGCCATCGCGCCGCCGCTCGCGACATTGATGAAGTACGTGCCGTCCACGAGACCGAGGTCCACGCGGCGCGAGCGGCCCGAGACGATGGTATCGAGGTACGCCTCAAGGTCCGCATTGACGCCGAGATACGTCGCAAAGTCATTCGACGTGCCGCTGCCGATGATGCCGAGCGGCAAGTCGAGATGGCCCCTCATCATGAGGTTGACGATCTCATGGACCGTGCCGTCGCCGCCTGCGACGAGCAGGCCGTCAGGATTCACCTCGCGCACGAACGGGATGAAGGCCTCATTGCCCTCCTTGCGCGTGCGGTAAAAGACGACGAGGATGCCGCGGCGCTGAAAAGCCTCGACCATCCAGTCGAGCTTATTCTTGAACGCCGCATGCCCTGAAACAGGATTGTAGAAGAGCACGAGCTTCTTCAAGATGCGTTCCCCCTATCTATTCCGAAATGATATTCTCACGATTTGAAGACGCCGATGCGGCGCAGGATGCGGATGCCGATGCGGCCGATCATCGGCATGCGTGCGAGGTCATCCTCGAGCAGGCCGCCGACGAGCAGCATGACCGCGATGTAGACAAAGCAGCCGAAGAACACCGCGCCGAACGTCGAAATGGCACCGATATTCCACCAGGCCATCGTCCAGTCATAGAAGAAGTAGACGGCGACCGCCATGACTGCCGCGGCAAACAGCGTTTTCAAGAGCTGCGGAATCTCCATGCGGTAACCGATGAACTTGTAGATGAAGAACAGGTTGATGATGGCTGCGACACCCATGTCCGCCGCCGTCGCCCAGGCCGCACCCATGATACCGAGCCACGGCAGAGCGGTGAGTTCCCAGTTGAGGATGACCTTAGCGGCCGCCGCGAGGATCATGTTGACCATCGGGATGGTCGGATGGCCAAGGCCCTGCAGGATGCCTGTCGAGACCTGATGCAGGCCGAGCAGCACGATGCTGAAGGCCGAGATCATGACGGCCGGGCCGGCGCCCGGCGCATTGTAGATGAGCGACGAGATTGGCGTCGCGAGCACGAAGACGATGACAAAGGCCGGGAAGCAAACAAAGTTCGAGATGCGCACCGAAGCCGCTGTCTGATTGTAGACGCGCTTCATGTCGCGCAGGGCCCGCGCCTCCGAGATGGCCGGCACGATGCTCATGGCCATCGAAGCCGTGATGATGCACGAGAGATTGACGAGCGGCACCGCCATGCCAGTCAGGTAACCGAAGAGCTCCGTCGCCTCATTGACGCTGTAGCCCGCGACCTCGAGACGCTGCGGCACAATCATGAGGTCGAGGTTCGAGACGACCGGCAGCATGATGCTCGCCGCCGAGACTGGCAGCGACAACATGAAGATGCGGCGCATGATCTTGAGGATGGACTCGTGCTCCGTGCCCGGCAAGGGCTTTATGTCGTGGCCGTAGTCGCGCTCGATATCGCGGTCGAGCTTCCAGTGGTAGTAGACGAGCACGATGAGGCCCGTGACCGCGCCGACGAGTGCGCCGAGCGAAGCGCCGGCCGAAGCGTACTCGAGTCCCCAGGGCAGGAAGAGCTGCGCGAGGAGGATCATCGTGATGACGCGGAAGATCTGCTCCACAATCTGCGAGACGGCCGTCGGCGTCATGCGCTGCCAGCCCTGCAGATAGCCGCGCGAAGCCGCGAGGAAGGTCACGAAGAATACCGTCGGCGCGAGCACGACCATCGAGAGGTACGCGCGCGCATCGCGGATGAAGTGCCACTCGATGAGCCAGTCCGCTGCGAAATACGTCAGGATGGAGAATAAAAGGCCCGTGACGAGCATCAGTCCCATCGAGATGCGGAAGACGCGCTTGGCGCCATAGATATCCTTGAGCGCCACGCGCTCCGCCGTGATGATGGAGATGGCCACCGGCACGCCGGCCTGTGAGACCGTCATCGCGAAGAAATAGATTGGGAAGGCCATCTGGTAAAGGCCGATACCCTCACCGCCGAGGATACGCGATACGAAGATCCAGTTGAGGGAGCCGATGACCTTGACGACAAAGCCGGCAATCGTCAGGATGAACGTGCCCTTGAGGAAGGACTCTCCCTTGCTGGACTTCTTCCCCGCTTCCGGGGACTTCTGAGGCTGCTGCACCGACTGCACATTTGCCTCTACATCTTGCTTGCTAATGGAAAACACCGCCTACGTGCATAGATTTGCGAAAACTGCTGGAACCAGCTGGAACTAGGAAAGAAGAAAGGCAGGTTCCCCCGCCTCTCTCAAATTGCAAAAACGTCCGTATACCGCTATAATGGTACTCAACATTGAGATTATATCATTATTGGACGAATCAATCCAGTAGTTTCTTGACAAATATAGAGAGGAAAGCAGCATGGACATCAATCTCATGGGCTTCGACGTCAGCGCAGCCCGCCATAAACCCGAAACGATACGCCACCGCGAGCAGGCCTGCCCGTTCTGCGACCGCGCGAACCTGACGGATGTCATCGCAACGGAGGGCGACATGATCTTCCTGCGCAACAAATACAATGTCATCGAGGGCGCCGACCAGTTCGTGCTCATCGAGGGACGCGCGTGCAAGAGCGACATGCCCGCCTACACGAAGGAGCACATGCACGCGCTCATCCGCTTCGGCCTCCGCATGTGGCGGGAGCTCAGAGAAAGCGGCCGTTACGAGGCCGTTCTCTTCTTCAAGAATTATGGGCCGCTCTCCGGCGGCACCATCCGCCACCCCCACATGCAGCTCGTCGGCCTGCCACACGTGAGGAAAGAGCTGCTCTGCCGCCCGGAAGAGTTCGAAGGCCCCGTCATCTGCGAGCGCGACGGCGTCACCCTCAATGTCTCCGATGTGCCACGCATCGGCTTCTGGGAGTTCAACATCCTGCCAAAGAAGCTCACGTCAGCTGCCATCGACACGACGGCAGACTTCATCCAGATCATCGTCGACTTCCTCACGCATCACTTCGGCAGCCAGACGCAGAGCTACAACATCTTCTTCTACGACCTCGGCGGGCGTATCGCCGTCAAGCTCCTGCCGCGCTTCGCCACGCCGCCGATCTTCGTCGGCTACGGCATCCACTTCCGCCCGAGCAGCCTCGATGAAGCCATCCACGCCATCCGGCAGCGCTATTTCTGAACACCCACGCACTCCAGCCAGGGATATGTCAACATTTATCCTTTGACAAAGTGCGCCAAATAGATTAAACTAGTTAACGCAACTTAAATTAACTAGTTAATATTCATATCGAAAAAGAGTGGTCGTCTTCATGACAACAGAAAAACTTTGGTCCCGAGATTTCATTGCTTTGACTGCGGCAAATGGCCTGCTGTTTGCCGGATTCCATATCCTGCTCCCAACCCTGCCCATCTACGTGGCAAGCTTGGGTGCATCTGGCTCAGAGATCGGCTTGATTGCCGGCATCTTTGGGTATTCCGCCATCTTCATCCGCCTGTTCACCGACACCGGCGTGCGTGCCTTCGGCAAGAAGACCTGTCTCTATGCCGGTCTTCTCTTCTCCCTGCTGGCAACGGCGGGATACGCACTGCTGGATTCCATCGGTGCCATCGTCATCGCCCGCGTCATCCACGGCTTCGGCTTCGGACTCAGCACGACCTTCGCCGCAGCGCTGGTCGCTGACGTCATCCCGGCCTCGCGCCGCGGTGAGGGCATCGGCTACTTCGGCCTGGGCAGCACAATCGCGATGGCACTGGCCCCGGCATTCGGCCTGGTGCTGCTTTCCGACATCAGCCCCTGGGCCCTGTTCATCGCTTCTGGCGTCGCGACGCTCGCAGCGCTTCTTGCCGCCCGCCAGGACCGCACAGCCGAGAGGGAACCGGCGCTCCCCGTGCCGGCCGTGCACCTCTCCTTCCGCAACCGCCTCTATGAGTCAGGGACTGGCGTCCCCGCCATCCTGACCATCCTCTTCGGCGCCGCTTACGGCAGCGTCAACACGTTCATCGCGATGATGGCCGCTGAGGCCGGCATCAGCAGTGCCGGCCTGTTCTTCATCGTGGGAACCATCTTCCTGTCCCGCCCGTTCGGCGGTCGCCTTCTCGACCGCTACGGCGCCTTTGCCGTCGTGATTCCAGGAGCCCTGCTCTACTGCGTGGCCCTTGCCCTGATCCTCGCAGCAGGCAGTCTGCCCATGCTGCTCACCGCCTCCGTCTTCTACGGCCTCGGTGCCGGCCTCCTGCTGCCGGCACTCATGACGTGGATGCTCAATGTCGTCCGGGCAGACCGCCGCAGCGCTGCCAGTGCCACCTTCTACAACATGCTGGACATCGGCACGAGCACCGGCATCGTCGTGCTCGGGAGCCTGGCCGACACGGTTGGCTACATCACCATGTACCGCTATGTCCTCGCCATCATGGCCGCCTTCGTGTTATTCGGCCTGCTGACGCACCGCCTCGCCCGCCAGGTGCGCCAGCCAGAAGAAGCAGAGGAGTAAACCATGGACAAGACCATCTGGCAGGAGAGCGACAGTGACCGCCTGATTCACCAGCTCTACCAGACGATGCGGCTCTTCTCCAAGACGCTGAATCAGGAGATTGCCGACACTGGCATCTATAGCTCCGAATGGACCATCCTGAACCTGATCCATCACCGCGAGGACTGTGCACAGACCGCACTGAGCCAATACCTGGGCGTAGAGCCCGCGGCCATCTCCAAGACCTTGACGAAGATGGAGAAGAAAGGCCTGATTACGCGCGTCGCCCATCCCAATACCCGCGGCAAATTCATCGAGCTCACGGAAAAGGGCGCACAAGCCCACCGCGACTTGTCCAGCGCCGTGGCCGAACACCGCCGCAAGGCTCTGCAGGGCCTTTCACCCGAAATGCTGCAGGGCCTCAACGATGTGATGCTGCGCATCCAGCGGAACTTATCCTCAGGAGAATAAAAGAACCCCAGACAAGGCTTTCGCCCTGTCTGGGGTTTTCTGATGCCAAAAACGGCGCGTCAGGCCTCTTTGCGGTCAAACGGCACGTGATTGAGGATGAGGTCCGGGTTGTTGTCCATGATCCAGCCGAGTGCCCACTCGTTGCTGACGAGCAGTACCGGGTTGCCCTTGCGGTCGTAGACGAACATGCCGCGGTCGGCGCCCTTGAGAGCAGCCGGCGTGACTTCACGGCCGTCCTTGAAGGCGAGCCAGCGCGCGACCTCATACGGCTGCATGTTCATCGTGATGTCGACGTTGTACTCGTTCTTGAGGCGGTATTCGAGGACCTCGAACTGCAGCGTGCCGACTGTGCCGACAATGTACGACTCCATGCCGGCACCCGCCTGCTGGAAGAGTTGGATAGCGCCTTCCTGCGTCAGCTGCTCGATGCCCTTGACGAACTGCTTGCGCTTCATCGTGTCCTTCGCCTGTACGCGCGCGAACTTCTCGGGCGGGAAGACCGGGAAGTCAGCGTACTTGAACTTGTGACTCTCGTCGCAGATCGTATCGCCGATGCCGAAGATGCCCGGGTCGAAGAGACCGACGATGTCGCCCGGGTAGGCCGTGTCGATGATCTGGCGGTCCTGCGCGAGGAACTGCTGCGGCTGCGCGAGCTTGATGATCTTGCCCGAGCGCTCGTGCCAGACGCTCATGTTGCGCTCGAACTTGCCCGAGCAGATGCGGATGAAGGCCAGGCGGTCGCGATGTGCCGGATTCATGTTGGCCTGGATCTTGAAGACGAAGCCCGAGAACTTCTCATCGTCCGGCGCAATGAGGCCATCGCTCGACAGACGCGGCTGCGGCGTCGGCGCCATGCGGATGTAGCCCTCGAGAAAGTCCTGCACGCCGAAGTTCGTCATGGCCGAGCCGAAGAACATCGGCGTGAGCTCGCCTGAATTGACCTTCTCCATGTCGAACGCCTCGCCGGCCTCGTCGAGCAGCTCGATGTCGTCCTGCAGGGCCTGCCACGTATCCTCGCCAATGCGCTCGATGACAGCCGGGTCATCCGGCTCGTAGACATCGGCGATGCGCGCCTCCTGGCCGTGCGTCGTATCAGCGGCAAAGAGCAGGACCTTCTTGTTGCGGCGGTCATAGACGCCCATGTACTGGCCGTCCTGGCCGATTGGCCAGTTCATCGGATACGAGCGGATGCCGAGCACGTTCTCGATCTCGTCCATGATGTCGATTGGCAGCTTGCCGTAGTGGTCGAGCTTGTTGACGAACGTGAAGATGGGGATGCCGCGCTGCTTGCAGACCTTGAAGAGCTTCTTCGTCTGCGCCTCGACGCCCTTCGCGACATCGATGACCATGACGGCACTGTCGACGGCCATGAGCGTGCGGTACGTGTCCTCCGAGAAGTCCTGATGGCCCGGCGTATCGAGGATGTTGATGCGGCAGCCCGCGTAGTCGAACTGCAGCACCGACGACGTGACCGAGATACCGCGCTGCTTCTCGATCTCCATCCAGTCCGACACCGCATGGCGCTGCGTCTTGCGCGACTTGATGGAGCCCGCGAGGTGGATGGCACCACCGTAGAGCAAGAGTTTCTCCGTCAGCGTCGTCTTACCGGCATCCGGGTGCGAGATGATCGCAAACGTGCGGCGCTTCTTGATTTCCTTATCGAGTTCTTCGCTTAAAGCTGACAAAATCCTTTTCCTCCCAATATATATGAATGATACAGGTCAAATTGCACTGCTTACCATTCTATCATAGAGCCTTCTCCTCCTGCAATCCCATTTTTCCTGCATGAGGCGTCCGGCCATGAGCTATGGTATAATAGAGATATCTCACATCTGCCTACAGGAGGTTCTTATGAACGAAATCAAGCCGTCCGTCTGCCCCTACGACTGCCCCGACTGCTGCGGTCTGCTCGTCACCGTGCAGGATGGCCGCGCCGTCCACATTGCAGGCGACCCCAATCACCCCTTCACGCGCGGCACGCTCTGCCCCAAGATGGCCCACTACGAGCGCACCGTCCACGCCAAGGGACGCATCATGACACCCTTGAAGCGCATCGGCAAGAAGGGGGAAGGACGTTTCAAGCCCATCAGCTGGGATGCAGCCATCGCTGAAATCGCCGAGCACTGGCAGTCCATCATCGATGACTTCGGCGCCGAGGCCATCCTGCCCTACTCCTATGCCGGCACGATGGGCACGATCGGTTACAGCGCCGGTCATGCGCTCTTCTACGCGCTCGGCGCCACGAGTCTCGACCGCACCATCTGCGCGCCGGCTAAGAGCCGCGGCTACCGCGATGTCATGGGCGCGACTCTGCCGACTGCCCCGCAGGAGGCACAAGAAAGCGACATGATCATACTCTGGAGCATCAGCATGCTCGCGACCGACATCCACTTCCGCCACGACATCGAGGCTGCCCGCAAAAGGGGCGCGAAAATCTGGTGCATCGACACGTACCGCACGAAGACGGCCGACTATGCCGACGCATTCCTCTGCCCGCGGCCCGGCACCGACGGCGCTCTCGCCCTCGCCGTCCTGCACGTCCTCGTACAGGACGGCCTTGCCGACCGCAAATTCCTGCAGAAGCACGTGCAGGGGGCTGCAGCACTCGAGCGCACGGTGCTGCCGCGCTACACACCAGAAGCTGCTGCAAGCATCACCGGCATCTCCGCGCAGGACATCCGCACCTTCGCACATGCCTACGGCCGCGCCCGCGCGCCGTTCATACGACTCGGCAGCGGCCAGTCGCGCTACACCAACGGCTCCATGACGACGCGCCTCATCACCTGCCTGCCCGCCTTCGTCGGCGCCTATGCAAAAAAGGGAGGCGGCCTCCTGACCTCCGCCTCTGGCAGCCACGCCTTCGACAAGAGCATCATCCGTCGCCCTGATCTCGAGCGTCCCGGCGTGCGCCACATCAACATGTGCGAGCTCGGACACGCGCTCAACGATGCAAGCCTGACGCCGCCCATCAAGGCACTCTACGTCTACTCCTCCAACCCTGCCTGCACCGCCCCCGACCAGAACCGCGTCATGCAGGGACTAGAGCGCGAGGACCTCTTCACTGTCGTCCACGAGCGCTTCCTCACAGACACCGCCCGCTATGCCGACATCATCCTACCCGCCACCACCTCGCTCGAGAGCGAAGACATCTACTACTCCTACGGCCACTACGCCATTCAGCGCGCCCGGGCCGTCATCCCGCCCGTCGGCGAGAGCAAGAGCAACTGGCAGACCGCCCGCCTGCTCGCAAAAGCCATGCACCTTGCTGACCCCATCTTCGACAAGAGTGAAGAAGAACTCGTCGAAGAGCTCATCGCCAGCACAAAGAGAGCCTGGCCCCTGCCTCTCGGCGACGACGCGCTCCAGCAGCTCCGAGACTGCCGCCCCGTCAACCTGCCTCTGCCCAAAGACTACAAGATGGACTTCCAGACACCCTCCCCGAGAATCGAGATCGAGAATCCAGCCTGCCAGCCATCCCTGCCCGACTACTTCCCGCCCCACGGCGACGCAGAGCCCTTCCCACTCATCAACGCCCCCGACATGCGCATCCTCGACAGTTCCTTCAACGAACGCGAAGAGCTCACGCGCGATGGCGTCATGACACTCCTCATCCACCCAGACGACGCCGCCGAACGCAGTCTCCAGGACGGCGACCCCGTCCGAGCCCGCAATAAGCGCGGCCAAGCCCACTTCACCATCAAGACCTCCGACCGCGTCAAGCGCGGCACTCTCGTCACTGAAGGCGTCTGGTGGCAGTGCTACACAAAAGGCGGCAACGCCAACCGCCTGACCTCCATGCGCCTCACCGACAAAGAGGGCGGCAGCACCTTCTACGACGTCAGCGTAACGATAGAAAAAGGCTGACTTCGGCGAAGCCGGAGCAGGTGCCCTCGCCTGCCCCACACGATGCAAATAAATATCCCCCGGCATAGCCGGGGGTTTTATATTTACGGCCTTATAAGGC
>OLFW01000409.1_pt1 | contig 38091 bp, 26 predicted proteins | sample 1605351 | NCBI WGS metagenome assembly OLFW01 (sample SAMEA3888918, study PRJEB22519) | human gut metagenome | biome: human gut; feature: human-associated habitat; material: faeces | place: Denmark | collected 2010 | reverse complement strand
ACTTTGTGTATGAATTAGTTGGCTAATTTTATATTATTTACTGAATGTCCCTAAATCGTTACAGAAAAATCGGGAAAATTTTCTGTAACGATTTTCGATAAGGCCATTGATTTGCAACTAAAAAATGAGTCATAAAATCGGCACTCAAGGTTACCTTTATTTGTAAAATATATCTTAGCTTCTATTGCATCTGATGTATAATTGCCTGACGAATCCGACTCAAACGTTTTTCAACTTCTGCGTCATATTGAATTCCTCCATCCTTAAACAAATCTTTATACTTACATTTGCGCAATTTATATTTAAATTGTCCTTCCTTGCCACTTAAATCTATTCCAAAATCAATGGGTATCGGTGAATCTAACAAATCCATGTGATAATTGTATGTAAGATCTATACTATGCTCCCCTCCCACAATCGCTTTATATCGATCCCATTGCAAGACAAAGGGTAATACTTCAATCTTCTTCTTATGCAATATTAAATTTGCCGATAACTTATCTATCTCATGTTTCTCCTTATTCTTAAATCGAAAACGACGTGCTATTTCTTTAAATGTTCCATTATCCATCAGAATCAGATTACGTCCATCCACAGAACAAATAGCATCGGTATTCCCCAATAATGGAAGCATTCTATTATCTACCGGACCAACTGCTGTCAATCGACAATTAACTAATCCATCCATAGTTTCTATTAAAGGGAATATGGTTTTTACAGTAGGAATCACTTCATGTACTTGCGCTACTAAAAAATCTTTTAACTTCAAATCAAAACAAGTAGTAACTTTATCCTTATGCAAACTATTATACAAAAGATCTAATTCGGCTTTTCCTAAGTTCGTACGTGTAGTTAAATGAGCCTTTAAAGCTTGATTTCTCACAAAAGCGCTTCCCTGCACATGCTGTAAATCTACATTCCTATAATTCATGTGATCAAGGTCAAATTGAAGTTCCAATGCAATATTTTTAGAAATATAAACAGGATGTTGCTTAAGTTTAATAGGTTCTTGCACATGCAACTGACTCTCTAAGTTATTCAAGTCTCCGAATGCCATCATCTTACTATTCTGTAACTTCTCGGAAGAGACTCCATAAGACAAAGTTCTCTCTAACTCATCATAATCGATATTAGCAGAAAGGATACGAAGGGAACCTTCTACCTGCGGTACACCACTTCTCTTATTTTTTGCATCAGCCACAGACAATGAACCAGACAGAAAGCAATCAGATTTACCAGCTTGCACATGAAGCCGATTCAATGTTAACTGATGATTCTGAAAACCTAAATAGGCATGATTGATACAAGTCAACATCGGAAACTGAGGGATATACATTTGAGAGCGTTCAAACTCCAGAACTCCCTTCAGATTATGCTTCTCACCTGTCCTTCGTTTTTCTTCTACAGGACGAATTTCAGAGATTAGTTGTATTTTATCAAAAATAAAAGCCTGTTGCCTATATGGATTTAAGAATCTCAACTTATCAGCTTTAAACATAAGTCCACCTTCCCCATTTAATAGATTATTTCCAATTGGTTTAACTCCCACATGTAATTCTAAATTCTGAATAGAGGTCCAGGCTGATGAATTATTCCATCTGGCATCCAACAATTTACAGTTCCAATGAGTAGTGATTGGAGAAACCTCATCCTTTCGCAATGAAATTGCCGTATTGGAACGTAAACGCAAATCAGATAAATTAACAAATAACTTTTTTTTATAAGACAGACACAATGTATCAATCTCAGCAACCCCAGAAAAGACTTCTGTCTGCTTTATAAAATCACTGGCATTTTTAGCGTAACCAAAATCTAAAGAAACATCAGGAATGAAAAAATGTATCTCTTTCTCTAAATGATCAAATACTACATTCTGTATTTTTAATTTTCCGGCTCCCTTTATTAAATGATAATTTTTTTTCCTCAACTCATTAACGGCACATCCCAATCTTGCATCTACCATCATCATCCCTGCCAATGTAATCTTCTTATCCATCAGGACCTTCTTTCCAATGTAATCAAAATTCAGATTCCCCTTTATACAAGCCTCTATATACGGATCACGAACAAAATTCATTACAGTTCCTTCCAGATTTATTTCACTCTGCATACCTTTTACAAAAAAACGATTCAATCTTAGGAAACATGAATCCGCACAGGCAGATGAATATTTCATCTCCAAATTTAATTGAATATTCTCTAAATCCTCCCTTAATTCTGCCCAATGAAACCTACCTTGTTCCAAACTACCTTGAATGTGTAAATCTGGCAAGGAATCCTTTTTCATAGCACCGTGAATTGTACCCTTCAAAATGGTTGTTCCATCTATTTGATAATCTTCTTTTATTGGGAAATAATCAGATGGAATAAAAGCTATCAGGTCTTTTAAACTAGATGCTCCCAAATCAAATTGTAAATCAATAAATGGCACTTGTTTCCTTTTCAAGTTCATAATTTTTCCTTCCAAATTGAATGGAAAGTCATTTATTTTAAAGTGAGCATCTGACAATTCAACACCGGCATGTTCTTTATCTAACTTAACATGACAAAACAAATCAAATGAAATAGAGTCCAATGGTAACCCTGTACCTTGCATCACAGGAGAAGAAACCGACAATGAAATATCAGAAAAACCTTGCCCCAGCTTTCCTTCAATCAATATATCAGCATTTTTACAATTATAAATTTGTTTCCGGTGAGGTATTTTTAGTTTAATATCACCCTGCGAAATCTGCAATCTATCTATTTCCGACAAAAGTTTAGAAGCTAATTTATGCCCTTTCTTTTTTGTTAACTTAGGTATTGGTTCCTCAGCATTATAAACCAACTCTAGATTTTCTACTAAAATATTATCAATACTAATAACATGTTCCTTCCACAACTTAAGTAACTGAATAGATCCCGATATTTTTTTAAACTTTCCAGCAAATGGTGCTTCTGCATTTATAGACTTATCTTGTATTTGAAAACTTCCATCCTTTACTACAATCTCTATAAATGGCCAATTATCCCAATAACTCAAATCCACTCTTTCACAACAAAATTCCACATTAGCACGTCTATTAATTTCGCGAGTAACTAATTCAGACAATTGTTCCGGTGTTAAAAGCTTATATTTCAAATAACAAAATATCCCTCCGGAAAGCATAAGAAGCAAAACCAAGAGTGATAAGAAAACTTTTATTATTATACGAACAAATTTCATACTAATGATTCTTATTTTAACATAAAACGGCAGAGATGTACGTACCACCTCTACCGTTCCTATACTTGATTTATTAATCTCTAAACATCAAAAACAAAAACCTACACCAAACACATGTCGAGATCTGCTTATCTTATCTTCATATTCTTTAGAGACGGAAAAACGTAACTGGTAAGTATAGCGCAATACTAATGGACCTATTTTACCTAAAAGACCGACTTCTGCTGATATAGCACTATAAAGTTTAAAAGAAGGATCCTTTTTGTCTGAATTTTGATTGCCATCATTATCGCTCAAAGAAGAATCTTCATCCGATTCAATATAAGGATTGCCATCTTCATCCACAAATTCACCGACTCCGGTATATCCCGGACCAAAAAAGATCCATACAGGAAATTTACGCACAGGATTTATAGTCCATCCAAAAGATAAATTCATTTCGGCCTCCAACTGTTTGCTATAATCTTTCTGCAACGCCTTAAAAAGATCTGGATGAAAACTCAAACTAAAATATCCTCCAACCTTACGCTGCCGATACTTTCCTATAGTTATACCAATAGGTGCACTTTTACTATATTCATAAGCATAGACCTGCACGCGCTGATTTCTACTTTGCTGCATTACACGAATATTTTTAGCTTTCTCACTTGCCTGTACAGCATTTCCACAGTTCTGGTCTACAACTCTCTGATACAATTCTAAAGCTTTCTCATATTCCCCGTCCTCATAATACACTTCAGCCGCATCATAATATTTATTACAATCTGTATCAAAATAACGAATACATTCATAACGCTTGTTGGAAGCATTCGTATCAGATGGATTCAATTCCAATATCCTTCCATAATACATGCTAGCTTTTTCATAATCCAATAATTGATAAGCTTCTTCTGCCTTATCTTGACACACGATAATTGTATCAATCGATGCAATCAGTTCATCCAAATTAGAATCTGCAGGACAATCAGAACATTCTTTGGCTATACTATACTGCTCTTTAGCCTCCCCATACATACATTTCTGGAAAAAATCTGTGCCTCGTTTTCTGTACTCGTAATAACATCCATAAACGAACTCTACGTCCGGGTCTACCAACTTATATTGTTTCAGTTCTTTTGGATTTAATTCTGCCATAATCAACACAGGAGCATATTCTGAAGTGCGAATTATTAATTTACGTCCACGATACCTTTTCCCTGTTTGAAAACGTAAATAGTAATACATTTCTTCACCTTTCTGTTCCGTATTATACACATCAACTACTTTATCATGACTAGACTCAAAAGTCAAAGAAATATTTGCCGGACAAGAAATAACCATACCAGCCTCGGTATCCTTTCCAGAAAAAACATTCAATCCAGAACTAACATCTTTCACTTCCAGATTACGCTGTGCAAACGATGTAAAAACTGTACTAATCACACAAATCAATAAAAAAATCAATCGCTTTTTCATAGCATTTCAAATTTAATCATTAACTAACGAACGAACAATATCAAAATCTCCTAAATTAAAAACTTCATCCCGAGCTAGAACTTTTCCGTCAAGTTTTTCTGGCTGCCAAGTACGTACCTGGATCAACGGATGCAACTCATCTTGAAAATCAATCATCAAGAATACAAAACCAACATCACGATACTGATCTGAATTCCATTCCTGTTTCAGTGTAACCCCATAAATATCAGTTAATTTCGGATGCTGTATAACCTCTACTTCATCAAATATAACGTTCAAATACTTATTGGATGCAAATACCTTCTTCAAATTAGAAATGTATTCCTTTTTAGTACGCTTCTGATAGACAATTTTCTCAGTTCCAAGTGATTGTAATGCATAATCTGACTTTGGTTTTTCCTTAATAACTTTGCCTGTAATAATCAAAGCATTGTCACTAAATACTGATTCAATGTATTTTAAGTCTTTCCGATTATAAGAAGTTCTATAATTTTCCACAAAGTCAACGATAACCTGACGACGATATAAATCAGACACAGATTCATGTTCTGACATAATTTCCTGATATTTATGCTCGTTTATGGCTATTGCCACTCCATCAATTATCCCCCGATCTGTTAAACTGATTACCACTTCCTGATCCTTTACAGAATCATTGGCAGCCATCATAGTTACAGGTATATTACGCACTTGGTATCCTGAAGCCGTTTGAATACAAATTTCTTCAATTTGTGAAACCGGACAGGCCATCGGACTAGTCTTCCACATTTCTCGAATTTCCTTACGAGCATCCTTCGTAATATTATCACCCTCAATATCTGGTTTATCACCTGTCATTACGGCCTTGTTGCATTCTTGTAAAAGCCATGACACATTATTTTCAATTGCTTGTTTTAACAAACCATCATCTATCCCATCGGTTAAAACCAATTTTGTTTGCTCCAGTTGTGCAAAGCTAATTACTGGAAACATCGTTAAAAATAATATCAATCTTATCACCTTCATAGTAATAAACTTTTTATAAAATGTTGTGGTATATTTGAATAAAAATCAGCTTTCAAAACAGGAGTTTTCATAAACAATTGATTCTCATTTATTTCCACCCTTAATAAATGAATGTAATTTAATTTTTTATGATTAAAAACTACTATTGTTTCTAGATTTCCCTGTTTATTCCTTCCTGTATGACAGGCCGTTATAAAATCTTTCTCGAAATATGCAAGGAAATTAAGCAGTGGTATAGAAATTACTGGAGTAAAATACCCATACTTCCTATGAGTGATCTGCAAAATTTTTCCTTCTCCATTCGCATAAGTCAAAAACAGATTATTTAATGAATACTCCGGATATTGCTTCTGAAACACTGGAGTGTATTCTTTTCCTTTTTTCATATAATATTTATCAGCAGTCAATGAAGATATCAAAAAAGCATCTCCTTTTTCCACATAAAGACCATTCTCCTTTGCTACCAAATTCTTCTCGTTTATAGGATCGTCCTTTATCTGAACATCATTTAATACTGCAACTTGTAATTGATGAAACAGCTCATCATCAGATTCTATTTTATCCATACCATCAATCAATTCACGATATAATGGAAAAGTTATCGATAATGCATGAGGAGAAAACAACCAAACGGCCTCTGCCTCTTTCCCTTTTTGACGCATAGAGAAATTAACTGGCATATTCATCTTTTCTAAAACCCTCTGAAAAGATTTTGCATTTTTTACTACCACTTTCTGTCCATCTACATACATGACCACATGATATTCCTGCAACTTACGATCAATAGATACAGCATCTTTCTGAAGCAAAAGCTCTAAAAAAAATCTTTCCAGGAAATTACAAAGCCCCACATCTAAAATTTGCTTTGTAGCTTCACTAAACAACGAAACACCTAAATGACAAACTTGACCTTTATCATTGTGCTGCATAACAATCGACTTTCCTTCAATAATCACAGGTATCTCCATTATAGTATCTACAGAAGACAAGGTACCTTCAGGCAATTGTTCAGCAATTTGCTTCAACTTACGGCTAACAAACTGTATATCATCTCTTTCATTTCCACTCATAGAAGCACAGAACAAAAGACCTATCCATATCATCCATAAAAATTTACACATAAGTAAACATTCAAAAAATTAATTCTACATATAATTAATCTATAAATAAACTCATACCCATGAGAGTATAATGGAAGATAAAAAAGAAATAATCCTCTCTCCCCATATCTTTTCAGTTTCTTTCTCTTCCCATTACTATGGACAGAAGCAATGTCAAGCAAAACCACTGTATTCTTCTTTGTTTCAAAAGGTAGGGCCCCCCGGTATTTCTTATTCGCCTATACCCTACACCAATGATTCAAGAAAACGTTTGAAAGTCATGTCACCAGCTTTTTGCCGGAAGCCTTTCTTCCCCTGCTTGAGGCGATCAACCTCGGTTAATTTCGGCACTTTCATACATTTCATGATTTACATTTTAACAATGACATGATACAATATTATTATTTTGTGCCGAACATAAGATATTTTAGATCATTTACTTAACTATTCAATTTTAGAATAAATAATAGAATGAATCTGAGATTTCATCGTTGTATATCCAAAAACAACTTCCTCCGACTCAAAATATTTACGCAACCAATCCTTCGCTAAAATAAAATCAGGTTTTACACCTTCTCCTTTTAGATACATCTGATACAATTCATACATAGCTCGGGTATTTCCTTTTGCAGCTGCTTTATTTAAATAATCCAAAGCTTTTGCATAATCTTTCTCCACAAGAATACCATCCCTGTAAAATATACCGACATCAGTCATTGCGTCAGCATATTGCATAGAAACTGCCTGTTGATAATATTCCCATGCTTTTTGAGGATTACGTTCTACTCCTAACCCCTCATTATATAACCATCCTAATCGATAGGCAGCATAAGGGCAACGACGAAGAAAAGCTTTTTGATAGCATGCTAAGGCCTGATTATAATCCGGTTGACTTCCCGCAAATGTTTCCCAATATGAATCGCCACACAAAACCATTGCATCAGTATACCCTGCAGCGTAGGCCTTATTATATAAATCTCTTGCCTTTTCCAGATTTTTATCAATACCCAATCCCTGCTGATAAATCTTAGCCATATTCAACATTGCAAAAAGATTATTCTTCATAGAAGCTTCCATAAAATACGCAACTCCCATCCGCAAATTACGAGGCATACCTAAACCTGAAACAGACAAACACCCCAAATCATTTAGAGCTGACACATTTTCCGAAGATTCACGCGTTTTTCTATTAACCAACTCACGTAAAGCTGGATTTGATATTTTTTCTGTTTCTGTTATTTTATGATATTTAAAACCTGAATAATCCTTAGGGGCCTTAAAAAACATGCAAGGTTCACTTGCCGTAAATAATTCTTTTTCAACCACAGCTTTCTCTATAAGTTTCGAATGCATATTACCTGACAATTTAAACCCATCAAATTTTATTCGAAATTCATAGGAATAAAAACGTACAGGTTGTACGGTCAATGTATCAGCCAAAGTTGCAGAATCAGTAACTAAGACCTCCTCTGCTTTTTCATCAGCAGATAACAGATTACTCCAATCTACATTAAATATGTCATCTACAATCTGTGTAAAATCAGAAAATTTCTTCCGTTCTTCATTTTGTTTTTGAACCTGAAAATCAAAACAAATCTCATCTCCTTCTGCAAAGCCCTGGACTTTCATACCAATCAAAGAAGCATAGTCCTTATTTTCACTCGCATAAGAGTTAGCATTTAATGTAATCCATAATTGATTCTTTTCAGATTCTATATCAAAAATCCACATTTCTCTTCCATTATTTCCCAACTTATCAGAGACCCAGCGCCCCGTAATTTCACGTTGTATGGAAATTGGAATATCTTCTTTTATCGCAGAAGATAAAACCGTTGAATCAGCTGTTTCTATGCCACCAGACAAAACAACAGGAATCATATCAGGCTTCGTTTTATCTACTTTAGGAACTTCCGCATTACCACTCAATACAGGAACTGTCACCACTGGAGTAGTTAATGCCATATCAGGCTGTTTTCCTGACATACCATTAATTTGATAAGTAAGCTTAGAAATAGTTGTTTTCAGTTCCTCTGCATTCGTTGCTTCCGGACGTAAGCGTAAATAATTCGCATAGCACATACATGCCTTTTCCAAAGCTTCTTTATTCGTTGTCATGGAAGCATAAATATCTCCCAATTGCAGATAAGGATCAGGTAAACCTGGAGAAACTTTTAAAATCTGTTTATAGATTTGAATAGCTTCTGTCTGATTACTCTCATTCAAGGCCTTATGAGCCTGAAAAAACAACTTTAGTAATTGTTCTTTAGTTGGAGCCTGTCCATATATACATCCCCCGCATAAACATATTGCCAACAAAAGAATAAAACGATTCATTTTTTGTATTATTTTTTAGATTATTTTCATCATACTCACAAATATATCAATAAAAATTAAATCAACAAAAAAAGAAGAACAATTTGTTCTTCCCTTTTTTTACATACTTGTCTAGTCCTAAAAAACTTACAAACAAGTCAACCACTTTTCATTCATTACCCTATAAGCAACAGATTTATTATAAGTACCACCCTTATCTGTATCTTGATAACACTTGCATTAACAATACAACGAATCTTTACAATAAGCTACTTATTATCCAACGCTTCATGTATATCTTCCTTGTAATTGTACCCATAAAATTTATAAATGTCTATCTGATGCTTCAAACGTCTCAAGAAATCCTGGATATCTTTATTCTCAGGCTTACTCCATTGAATTTCCGCCAAGGCTGCAATACGCGGCATCATTTGCCATTCCATTTTCATCCGTTCCTTGGTCCATTCCGTCCAGATACATCCCTGCGCCCCTATCAGATTTTCTTTCTGCTCAGAAGCAGCTTCTTCCGGAACCGGTTCAAACAGATACACCCTTTCAATGCTGCTCAATCCTTTTAACTGATTGTATTTAGGATTACTGAAATACAGATTTGAAATCGGACAAGCTATCGTTCTATACCCGCCTTCAATGGATTTCAGGCGAGCTTCCGGACTGGTCCATGCCATTACGATGGTAGATTTGGCAGGATTGCCGGCCAGAATCTCATCCCAAGCCATCATTTCTCGGCCACGTTTATGGATTTCTTTTTCCACTTCTCCCATAAACCAAGCCTGAAGCTGATTTTCTTTCGTATGTTTTTCCGAATCCTTCAATCCGAGTTCTTTGATTTTTTGCTGACATTTCTCACACGTCTTCCAATGATATTTAGGACATTCATCTCCACCTATATGAATATAAGGAGAAGGAAAAATATCCATTATCTCATTTATCACATCTTTGGCAAACTGCAACGTTTTCTCATTTCCTCCACACAGCACATCCCTAAATACCCCGAAAGTAGTAGCCACCTCATAAGGTCCTCCTGTACATCCCAGTTCAGGATAAGAAGCCAGCGCGGCCAGCATGTGACCCGGCATATCGATTTCCGGAATCACTGTAATATATCGTTCAGCTGCATATCGCACAATCTCTCTTGCCTCATCCTGTGTATAGTATCCGCTGACAGGAATACTATCCATTTCTTTCGTCTCCCAATCCTTGATGGTACATTTTCGTTTAGAACCTACTTCTGTAAGTTTCGGATATTTTTTTATCTCAATACGCCAACCCTGATCCTCGGTAAGATGCCAGTGAAAATAATTGATATTATGCAAGGCAAGCATATCAATAATCTTTTTCAAATAATCCACTCCGAAGAAGTGCCGGCCTACATCTACCATAAAGCCTCTATAGCCAAAGCGTGGGTAGTCTTTTACAACTCCGCAGGGAATGGCCGCTAGCGCTTTCCCCTCTGTGACAGGCAATGCCTTATGCAGTGTCTGTATACCATAAAATACTCCAGCCTCAGTTTTACCCTTCAGCGTTATCTGCTCCTTCGAAACATTCAGCTCATACCCTTCATCATGGAATAAAGTATTATCCAAGCTTAACACAATTGCATGTTCCTTTGGCTCAACAGACAATTCCACATCGATGCCCGTAAATTTCTTTATATAAGCAGACAGAAACTCCGCATTCCTTTTCATCTTCTCATTATTCTCCGGATAACATATATTTGTCGAACCATCGATAACAAAAGAAGAACCGTCTTCTGATTTAACGACTTCATTGGGTACTGGAATTATATCCAGACTTCCAAGCATCACCTTATTCTGAGCACAGACCATAAGGAATGAGGGCATCAGTAAAGTGAACAACATCCATTTTTTCAATTGACTTGCATTCATAAATTCATTCTCATATAATTAGAAATAAAATAAACAAGGATATATCGTCATGACAAACTGTTTTCTATAAATAGAATACGCATCTAGAACCTACCTAACATCCTGGTCATATTCCAACAGACTTGCCGATTCAAAGATAATCGTTTTTAGATAATTATACCAACAATCAGTCAAATACGCACATTTTATTCTTTTTTTTCCTCATTTTGTCAATATAAGCCACAATACCTCACACACTGTTTGCACGATTCAGAAACAAATCGTATCTTTGAATCAAAGTTTTATACGAAGCAAACACCTTGTATTTACCTAAAACATCCATTCTTATGAAAATGAATCATTATGCAAAATGCGTGACTGCCGGAATCCTATGCACATTCATGTATGGCACTTTATCGGCACAAGAAACAGACTTCGACCTCTCCTCCCAACGCTCTGAAAAGCAGGATGTACTGGCTGTCCCCGGGAAAAAAATCGACCACAAAGGTTTGATCATCAACCCTACCCCTCACCAGATGAAACTGGATGCGAATAACACCTGCCCCATTACACAAGGAATCTACCTGAAAGATAAACAGCAGAAATTTGCAGCCAGTCTAGACTTTCTCACACAGAACAAGAAAGGAATCAAACTCACCATTGACTTCGGAGCGAAAGCTGCTGGGAAAGCAAACGTAAAGCAAATCTCAGGTGCCTATTCTCTGGTGATTGGCAAAAAGGAAATCACCATCATCGGCTACGACGCACGTGGTGCATTCTATGGTATACAAACGTTGAAGCAACTGACAGAAAGCCCGGTTTCAGCCCACGGTACACTGCCCTGCATGGAAATCAACGATTATCCGGACCTACCTAACCGAGGTGTGGTAGAAGGTTTCTACGGCACGCCCTGGTCACACGAAGTCCGCCTGTCGCTAATTGACTTCTACGGAAAGTTCAAAATGAATACCTATTTATATGGTCCTAAAGATGACCCTTATCACAGCTGCCCGAACTGGCGTCTGCCCTATCCGGAAAAAGAGGCACAGCACATCAAGAAACTGGTGGATGCCAGCAACCGGAATTACGTGGACTTCGTATGGGCCATCCATCCGGGACAGGATATCAAATGGAACGAAGAGGATTATCAGAACCTGATCAACAAGTTCAACTGGATGTACGACTTGGGAGTCCGTCATTTTGCCATCTTCTTCGACGATATTTCGGGCGAGGGTACCAACCCGCTGAAGCAAACGGAACTGCTGAACCGCCTGACCGAGGAATTTGTGAAAGTAAAAGGAGATGTGTCTCCGCTGACGGTCTGCCCGACCGACTATTCCAAACTTTGGGCCAACCCGACCGAAAAAGGAAGCCTAGCCATCTACGGGAAAACACTGAATCCTGAAATCAAGGTATTCTGGACAGGCGATGTGGTGTGCAGTGACCTGACCCCTGAAACCCTCGACTTCATCAATTCCCGCATCAAACGTCCGGCTTACTATTGGTGGAACTATCCGGTGACTGACTACATCCGTAACTTCCTGCTCCAAGGACCGGTCTACGGACTGGATACCAGCCTGACGGCCCAAGAGACCTGCGGTGTAATCAGCAATCCAATGGAACACGGTGAGGCCTCCAAACTGGCTTTGTATGGAGTGGCTGACTATGCTTGGAACATCGCCGACTACAATGCCATTGACAACTGGGAACGGGGGCTGGCCGAACTGGTACCCGATGCCACAGAGGCTTACCGCACTTTCGCCATTCATTCCAGTGATACTGAAAACGGATACCGGCGGGATGAATCCTGGGAAACAAAGACTTTCCGTATTGCCGACTGGAACGATGCGGCAGCCAACGCCCTGGAAGAAGAATTCAAGAAAGTAGAAAGCGTTCCTGCACGCATGGAAAACGGTTGCAAAAACAAGGCATTGCTCAACGAACTCCGGCCTTGGCTGACAGAATTCGGCAAACTGGGTACACGCGGCAAGCAGGCCATCGAGCTGGCTCGTATATACCGCTCCGGTCAGGACGATGCGCTTTTCTGGACGAAATACATACAAAACATCATGACACCGGAAGACCGGAAAAACTACGAAGCCCACAAGTCGGGTACCCTGAAACTTCAGCCGTTCTATGAGTATGCGATGGACGACATGGCACACGGATACCTGAAAAAACTGTCGGGGAAAGTACCAACCGATTATAAAGGTATAGGCTCTTTCAGCAGTGCGCATACTGTACAAACCAAACTGATGTTCGACAATGATTCTACAACTTTCTATACTTCTGGAATTGCCCAGAAACCGAACGACTGGATTGGGGTAGACCTGCGCGACGTACGTGATGTGACGGAAATCTCCATCCTTCAGGGAAGAAATTCCAAAGACGATGTAGACTATTTCGACCATGCCGTAGTGGAATGTTCCGCAGATGGACAAAACTGGAAAGCCCTTACCGGCGAACTGAACCAGCAATACATCATCCACTGGCAGGGAACTCCGGAAAAGGCACGCTACGTCCGCCTGAAACGACTGGATTCCAAACGCACCAACTATGCTTCTGTCCGCTCCTTCGATGTAAATCCGCTCCGCCCGGACAACCTTGGCTTTACGCTTGAAGCAGATACACTGAGTAAAGCGGTCTATGCTTTCGACAACAACCTGGCCACTTCTTACCAGAGCACAAAAGCGATTGCTTTCGGAGTAGACAAGGATGTCAAGGCCTACACCTTACTGATGAACCAGTTGTCTGCCCCGATAAAATGCGTGCAGCTGGACAAAAAAGGCAAGATACTGTCTGAAACCATGATTGAAACTCCTTATGCAAGAATCGAACTGGCCGACAAGAATGTCTGTCAGATTCGTCTGGAAGGAAAGGTGGAAATCTTTGAAATTGTGCCGATAAAATAACACAACTTCAACAAATCATCCTTCCCCTTCACACTGCATAACAGATAAAAATGCAAAAAGCTGGCATACATGAATGATTGAGACATTTCATTCTGCATGCCAGCTTTCTTTATTGTCCTGACTCAAAAGAATATATACCAGATAAAAATGGGGCAACTCCTTTCGGAATTGTCCCATTTTCATCAAATCTTATTAGTTCAATTACCAACCTGGATTCTGAGAGAGTTCAGGATTCAACAAAATTTCATCGGTAGGAACTTGATACAAATAATATTTATCAAGCCATCCTTTTCCCTCGGCCACAGGGTCATTAAACAAGTACAGATATCCTTCAGTCATTGACCCGTCCAATCCATCAGATACACCAGTCGTAGAGTTATAAAGAGTCATGTTTTTAGAAACGGCATAATCCTTTGAAACCCAAATACCCTTTGCAGCACGATTCAAGAACCAAGGTGCCATACGCCACCGACGGATATCATAAAAGCCAAAACCTTCACCCATCAATTCCACGATACGTTCACGGCGAACTTCCCACAACAAAGCCGGTACTTGAACACCTGCCGTATTTCCTTCCGGATAATAATACGGACGATCCGGGTCAAAATTATCATTAATTTCGCTGACATACATCGGATCAACACCGGCACGTGCTCTCAATTTATTAATCGTTTCATTAGCGACTCCTTGATCAAAAGCACCCAATTCCGCCTTCGCTTCCGCATAATTCAGCAACACTTCCTCAATCTTAAAGATTGGTTTATCGGCTACATTCAAAGTTCCGTTATTAAAGTTTTCTTCCCAGCAGCAATATAATTTCCATACATAATAACCCGAACGGCAAGTAACAAATGCACCTGTACCCAAATTCGGAATTTGCGGAACCAATGAAGCAGACCAGTTCTGTGCAGGTAAACGTTTCATTCCTACTCCCGGATTACTACAACTATAATTGGCCCCCATTATATCAATATACTCACGGTCGGCAGGGTCAGAAGTATATCCCCAGGTAGCATTTGGATTCTCAGCCGGCTTATTGGCCCCACCAGCTTCTACTTTATAAGGAGGCATTACAGTGTGATACAAACGCGGGTCACGGTTCCGGAAAGTATTATACATCGTCTTATCTCCTGCATATCCCGACAAAGAATTGTGAATAGGCTTTCCATTCTTCATCAGATAAAGATCCACCGTGTTCTGACTCATCTCGACATCCTGGCTGGATGTGTGCTCCAAGTAACATCCACCCTGTACTGGATTGATATCTTTTACATACGACTTATATAAAATAATTCCCGGCACCTTGCCCAAGTCCTCAGTGGTCCACATCTCTCCATAGCCAGCTCCAGGTTGTCCGTCTGTACCATAATATAACGTTGGATAAGCATCCATCAGCAACTTCGACACGCGCACACATTCGTTCAGGTACTTGTCAGCACCTTCCAGCCCATGATACTTACGCCATGTTCCTTCACGCAGGGTAAAGCGCGACAGAGCAGCACGCACGCAATCACGGTCAATCGTATTCGAGCCATCCTGCGATTCAAAATCACCGATGTGAGTTTCAGCCCACTGCAACCGAACCAAGACAGAATCTGCCACCTCTACACGAGGCATTCTCTTACCATAAATTTCAGGACTGTCTTCCGCATAGACTTTATTCACCCAAGGCACATCTCCGAACCGGTCTATCAATTCCATATACCAGAACGCATGGAAGAAGTTTCCAACCGCTCTCCAGTGGTCCTTCTCGGCATCTGTCATATCCGCACCATCAATATGCGAAAACATAATATTAATTCGGCGGATATAGGAACTGAAATCCCATCCGTTACCAGAAGCGGTACTACCTTTGGTTTGGTAAGCAAACTGATTAAATCCGCTAGGAGAGCGTCTGTTCAAATATCCGGCATCCACATCTCCCTCATATTGACCTCCACTACCCCAACCGTTGCTCCGGGTAGAAGTACGAATCGTTGTATTCACAAACATCTCATAACAAGGCCACATGAAATTTTTGAAATTATCATAAGAATTAAAAGTATTTTCTTCGGTCAAGTCTGTTACGGGAGTTTTATCCAGGAAACTGTCATTACACCCTGCAAATGCAAGTCCCAGAAATGCCGTTATGCCTATAAATATTTTTTTCATAATACACAATTTTAATTTAGATATTTACAATGAAAGATTCAAGCCAAAAGATATTGTACGGAATGCCGGATAATTCCATGATAATGTTTCCGGGTCAATACCTTTAGCCAAAGACGAAAATGTAGCCAGATTTTCCACACTGACAAAGGCTTTCAACTGAGACAATGACATTTTCTTTATCCATGATTTAGGGAAAGAATAAGAAAGAGTTACATTCTTGATGCGGAAATAAGAAGCATCAGACAAATATCTGTCAGAAGTTCGATAGTTCGAGCCTTGATTACCATAGCTTCCATAAATACGAGGGAATTCGGCATCCGGATTCGCACAAGTATAATCACCGGCAGCTGCATCCACAGGTCTCCAGTAATTTTCCAATCCTTCATACAATGGAATAAACTTGAAGTCAGCATACATCGGGAAAGTCAATGTATTTGCCAGCCAGGCATCACGCTTTCCTGTTCCCTGCATAAATATACTCAAGTCGAAACCTTCATAACTTACCCCTAAATTGATGCCATACAAATAACGAGGCAAACTATTTCCAATTACTTTACGGTCACCTGGATTTTCCAATGTTCCATCACCAGAATAAATCAAATTTTCACCTTGATCATCATCACGCAAATTCTTAAACTTCACATCTCCCGGACGTGGATTGTATCCATTAATGGCTACCACTCCCTCTTTCAGTTTCCAAGTCTGAGTGCTTTCAAAATCATCTACGGTATAGAATCCGTCATATACGTATCCCCAAATCTCGCCTAACTGTTGTCCTTCATAATAACTGCTCAACAATTTGGACTCATTGCTATCATACTTCGTAATTTCACTCTTCGAGTCAGAAAGATTAAATCCGATTCGATAGCCCACCTTACCAATCTGGTCACGCCAGTTCAAGTTCAATTCCCAACCACGTGTACGCATATCGGCTGTATTCTGATAAGGAGCAGCCGCACCCACTACGGCCGGCAATTGCATACCAGGAGCCAACATACCTTTTGTGTCCTTCTGATACCACTCAAACAAACCAGACAAACGACTATTGAACAATGAGAAATCAAGCCCCACATTTGTCGTAGCCACTTTTTCCCAAGTAAAAGAAGAACTGACTAATGAAGGAATAGAAGTCACAGCCGTCACAGGGTTACCGTCCAATAACCAACCAGTGTACTTATTATTAATCGACATCGAAGGAATAAAAGCATATTCCACAATGTTCTGATTACCAATCATACCGTATGATCCACGCAGTTTCAACATACCTAACCAATCCTGTGCAGACTCCATAAATCTTTCCTGAGCGATATTCCAACCAGCAGAAACAGACGGGAAGAAACCAAACCGAGAATCTTTCGGGAAACGGGAAGAACCGTCATAACGTCCGTTTACTTCCAGCAGATATCTGTCTTTATAGTTGTAGTTTACACGGAAGAAACCTCCACGAACCGCATATTCCGTATAATAATCTTTAGCTGACAAAGTCGATGTTCCACCTCCCAAAGAAGGAACCTCCACTACTGCCTGGCCATAAGAATATACATCCACTGTTTCCTGATAGCTGGATTCCTGATTGTATCCCATCATTACTTTAAAATGATGGTCTTTTGCCAAATCAAAGCTATAAGTACCGTACAAATTTATTGCGTTATAATCTGTATATTGCTTATATTTACGCAAATAATCATTTGACGGATACACATCTTTTCCACCCTGAATGGAAGTCATATTGGTCACTCCGGTATAATAGTGGTAATCGTATATATTTTTATCAAATGTATATTCAAACGCAATTTCCAATCCTTTCAAGGGTTTCAGGATAGACTTGAGGAATATACGCGGGTTATCATTGATATTCTTGTCCGTATTGGCCGCCAAAATCTGATTCCGAGGCGTAAAGAAAGGCAAATTATCGTCAGGACCTGTTCCATATCCTTCTGGCATCGTTCCCTCCGGATAATAAGAAACCAGACGCGTACTATAGATGCCACCAGCTGAAGACTGCGGAAGAGCATTTTTACTATGAGCATAACTTAAAGTTGCTTCCTGTGTAAACCACTTAGTGATATCTGCAGAAACAAAACTGCTCACATTCATTCGACGATAAGAATCCTTATTGGTAATCAATACTCCATCGCTATCTACCATTCCGGCCGACAAACGATAACGCAATCTTTCAGTACCTCCACTTACCGACAGGTTATGGGTCTGCTGGAAACTGGTTTCCAACATATTCTTCACCAAATCCTTCTCATTGAGGAAATACAAAGCGCTACCTTCCTTATATATTCCATCCCCTTTTATATCCAAAGAAGAAGGATCCTTATGATATTGTTCCAGCAATTCCAACCACCGGCTCACACTAGGAGCTCCTAATGACCAATATTGATTACCTTCCACCTCCTGATAAGCACGTAAGTAGGTTTCCAAAGAGGTTTGCTTGGGAAGATTCATTGCACTGGAGAAAGCAAAATTATTATTGTAATTCAACTGGAAACGGGTATTCCCTTTCGGACGCTTAGTGGTAACCAGAATCACACCTCCAGCTGCACGAGCTCCATAGATAGCAGACGAAGCTGCATCCTTCAATACCGTAATCGACTCAATATCATCAGGATTCAGCATATCAATATCTCCTTCCACATTATCAATTAATACCAAAGGGGCTACGGCTGCTCCATACGAACCATCGCTATTTTGAATACCCAATGAATACGCACCACGAATCTGGAAACTCTTGCTTGAACCTACGGCGTTACCTCCACTATTGACCAGCAATCCTGGAACTGCGCCTTGCAAAGCATCCGCTGCTTTTGCCAAAGGTCTGTCGCCCAACACCTCATCCATCTTAACCGTCGTTACCGCACCGGTCAGATTGGCTTTTTTCTGAGAACCAAACCCTACTACTACCACTTCATCCAATGTCTGGGTATCTTCTTTTATAACCAGATCGAGAGCCTGGCCATTCCACTTGACTTGCTGAGAAACATACCCCACAAATGAAATCTCTAACACAGCTCCTTTTGTGACATGAGACAAGACAAACTTTCCGTCTAAATCTGTAATCACACCGTTAGTTGTACCTTTTACGACTACAGAAGCTCCAATAACAGGCTCTCCATTCACATCTTTCACAACACCTTGACAAACAGCATCCTGCTGTAAAATAGAAGTATTAAATCCAAGGTTTTCAGCATGCAATACTCCAACCGGTACAGTTGAAACCAGTAATAACATGCCAACTGGTTTTAAAATTTTAAACATGTTCTTCGTTTTTAATGAACAATTAAGGTTAACTTTCACGAACTTTATCAAAGCAATCATGCAATAATAAAGGAATGTTTTTTATCGGCAACAAATATATATAATAATAGAATAAAATCAAAAGATAATTTAAAATAACAATCATAAAGAACCTATTTCATATAAAATCCGAAGAATCTAAATACATTATATGTAAATAAACACCACATATAAAGATTTGAAACAATATAAATTATAAATATCTGCCTCTATTATAAAAAGATTTAAGTGCCACGCCTATTGTCTACATGAACCTTTTACAATGCCTTTTAGGCAGTCAAAACAAGGCATCAAAAAAACGCCTTTACGTTTCAACCTAAACGCTTCGACGTTTCAAGTAAAACGTAAGGGCGTTTAAGGAAAAACGCAAAGGCGTTTTGAATCAAACGCAAGGACATTTTGGTCGAAACGTCCTTGCGTTTTTTTATGCCTTATTTTATCACCCGGAAATAGTCCGGTTTACGCAGTTTTGCCGGAGCAGGTTCTCCGTCGGGATAGCCCAAAGAAAGGGCTCCGATACCCATCAGTCCTTCGGGAAGTCCCCACTCTTCCATCAGCTGCTTGCCTTCTTCTGTAGCAAACATCTCGCGTTCCCGGTGAATCCAGCAACTGCCCAATCCCAGCGCATGCGCTGCCAGCATCATGTTTTCCAGCACGCAACTTCCGTCCTGTACCGGATTGTTGGCCAGTGAAGGCGCAAAGACCAACACGTAGGTAGGTGCATCGTAATAGGGATTAGAGGTAACTCCCATGATTTCCGCATTCATCTTAGCCAGTTGGGCCAGTACTTCTTTCTTCTGTACGGCCACAATGTAAGGCGACTGCATGCCGCGTGAAGTCGGAGCATACGTACCAGCTTCGAGCACGGCCTTCAGCTCTTCATCCGTAATCTGTTCCGGTTTATACTTACGGCAACTGCGCCGCGTTTCAATGACCTTCAAAAAATCTTTTTCCATATTGATACATTTATTGATGGTTACTTAATTCATTTCTCTATACTGCGTCAGCGTTTTTTCTTCGACAACAAAGTCTTCACAGCTGTCTGCATCAGATGATTGCGCACGTCGGTGTTTCCCACACATTCCAAGGGGAAACCCAATACAAAGGTACGGTAATCCTCTCCACGATATACGGTTCCTACCCCATAATTCCCTTGGGTGTACACAAAGGAAGAGTAGGCTCCAGAAGCGGGCATCACACATTCCATGGAGGGAACGGCATAAACTGTTTCATTGGCTCCTCCTTCCACTTGGAACTGTACCCCGGCTCCCTGCAAAGAAGAGGAAGTCTGGTTGCTGAAACGCCCGCCATACACACACTTCAGTACATTCTTGCCAAAGTCTCCCTTCTGTAAATTTGCTCCCCATGCGGAACCACTCACCAGCAGACGTCCGCCCTGACGACAGTAACGGGTAAGAGCTTCCTGCATGGCCGAAGAGAAGGATTTGGCATCGGCTCCGCAAATCAAATCCACTAGGTCATATTGACTCAGGTCCGTACTTCCGCTCTCCAAGGTTTCATCACTGCAAGACACGAACGAATAGCGTCCGACCCGCTGAATGGCCTTGCCATGCACAAACACATAATCGTATGTATTTCCGGCTATCAGCTTTCCTTCCAAAGCATTGTCGCTGACCCCAAGCCCGTCACCAGTCTCCAGTCCCGCTTTGTCGCGATTGAATCCTTGCTGGTAACCGCAATAAGCAGGAGTCTGTCCATAAGGTATGCCCGGGTCCAACTTCAAGTCAAACCCCTGCAGCAAGGCAGAATTGACTTCCTCCGGACCTGAGGTAGCATCGAATCCGTTCACAATCAGCAACGTGCCTTTACTCCGTTTAGCCTTATAAGCTGACAGAATTTCCGAAGGGAAACTCTCTCCTCCTTTGTTAACGGCAGTCACCTTGAAACTGTACACCAATCCCGGCTCCACTTTCACCGTGTATTCCGGTTTGCGTACATATACTCCATTATCAAATCCGCCGTAACCGATACGGGTATAGACGATGTAGCCCTGCGGTTTGGCCGTAGGTTCCATCACATCCTCCACCGGATTCCAGTTCAGGGTAAAGGTATTTTTCTTTTTTCCTTCCCGGATGGCAAAATGGTTCACCGGAAGCGGCTGCACCACATAATCGGTACCGTGCATGGTAGAAAGGTATTTCAAAATGGATTTATAGACCGAACGCCCCACGGTAAACTTGAAATCGGGATTATGCCCCCATTTCATATCGGCAAAGTTCTGGTGGGAGAGCAATTCCAGAATCATGGAAGGTACTGCCGGCAGACGGGTCTCGCTGTAATTCCGGTTCCACATGCTCCGCCGTGCCCACTGCACTCCAAAACGGGAAGCGATGTCACGCTGCAATCCCGTCAGCACCATGTCCGTCAAGTCGCGCGAAGCATAGCGGGAGATGCCACAGTTCAGTTTCCCGTCGTTGAAGTCGGTCGTATAGATGCCCAACGAACCCACCAGTTCATCATCCGTTTTGAAGCCCGCATCGCTGTGCAGGCCCAGCGTCATTTCAAATGGCACCTTCAGTCCCTCTTCCGAAGGGTTGTACACCGACCCGCCACTCAAGTAGTTCACCATCAGTGAACGGGCGTTGATGTCATCATTGTAATCGTTTTCTCCCTGGCTCTTACTGTACACCTGATAAGGCATGCCAGCCCACTGTGCCCAATAGCGTGCCCCTTCTAGGTAACGAGGTACTCCACTCACCTGTCCGCCACGGACGATATTTCCCATGCCGCCGCCAAAACGGACTGCATCGGCACAAACCACTCCCTTTTGGGAACTTTCATTGCTCAATACTACCATTCCGTAGTCATTCCGTCCCTTATCGAACTCAAAAGTCCCCAGATACACCCAGGTACCCCCTCCCATCTGCTGGTTCACCTTGAACTCGGTGACTCCTCCGTTGTGAAAGACCAAGTATTTGGCATCCGACACGCTTTCCGGTAGTGTCTGATAACTGACATAGACTGCATATCTCCCTTTCTCCGGAATATTGGGAATCCATTCGGCAAAGGCTTTCTCCGGCTGACCTTGGGTAGCGATATACCTCGCCGTACCATCCTTGAAAGGATTATAGTTATCCGGATACTGCTGATACTTCTGAGCAAATCCCGGCAGACCTGTATCCTTCCACGTATATTTCTTGTATTCCACTTCCAAGTAATGGCTGCCCGGTGTACAAGTGTTATTGTCCACAATCACCTCGTGGCGCTGCCAGTCGCGTTCACGGGGAGTGAACACCACGGCTCCGGCATTTTCCAACATCGGTATCAGATACGGCACCACAAACGACTGGGTAAACAAGTCTTCCGTGGTACAGAACAAGCGGGGTCTCTGCCAGCGCCATTCATTCCGGTCGTTCCGGTATACCTTTCCATGACTCTGCCACACGGCCACATGCCGCCCCTCCAGTCCCCGGCTGATTTCAAACGGACGCGACACATTGGTCACCCACGGGTTTCCCTTCGCCTCCATTTTGCCATATAGACGGGTCTTGTCTTGCTTCTTCCGGAACGCATTGGGCACTAGGTCTTCAATCGGTTTTCCGTCTGCATACACTTGCAGGGTATAATAATTTACCGGCCCCGGAAGAGACTGTTTCAACAGCCGATAGATGGCCGACACATTTTCTTCCGTAAACGGTTGATAACCAAAAGTCGGACTGGCATACACACGCAATACTTTCTTATCATGTTCCAGCTCAAAACGTTCCAGTTTACATTTGCCGATATGCGCATAGGAAGTCTCATAATTGGCAAAGAAATCTTTCAGACGCTGCTCCGTGGTCTGTTCCAGACTTTGTCCAAACGCAGTCCCTGCCACGCAAAGACAGCTCAGCAAAAAAATAGCAATCTTTTTCATATCCATTCTATAGAACCAGCACAAAGGTAACAAAATCTCACAGATTCTTTTCATCCTTACCCCACGAAAAAAGCCGTCCGGCATCTTCCGACACCGAACGGCTTCCCCATTATCTTTACAGACAATAATTAGTTGTTTTCCGGACGAAGTTTACGTACGGTCACAGCAGTCTGCCACATTTCGCTTTCACGCAATGCTTTCAATTCCGCATTCAGTTTTTCACGATAATCCGGCTGAGAGTTGCTGTCGATAGAAATCTGAGCTTCATGACCGCATTTTACACTTTGATACAATTTCTGCATCACCGGTTTGATGGCATCGTGGAACGGGCCCATCCAGTCGAGGGCACCACGCTGTGCAGTAGTAGAGCAGTTTGCATACATCCAGTCCATACCGTTCTTAGCGAACAACGGCATCAGTGACTGAGTCAGTTCTTCTACGGTTTCGTTGAATGCTTCCGACGGAGTATGTCCGTTTTCACGGAGTACTTCATACTGTGCCAGCAGCAATCCCTGGATAGCTCCCATCAAAGAGCCACGTTCACCGGTCAAGTCAGAAGTAGCTTCACGCTGGAATGTAGTTTCGAACAGGTAACCTGAACCGATACCGATACCCAATGCGATGGTACGGTCGTATGCCTTACCAGTAGCATCCTGGTAGATAGCATAAGAAGAGTTCAAGCCACGTCCTTCCAGGAACATGGTACGTAAAGAAGTACCTGAACCTTTCGGAGCCACCATGATGACATCGATGTCTTTAGGAGGAACTACGCCCGTACGGTCATTCCAAGTGATGGCAAAACCATGAGAGAAATACAAAGCCTTTCCTGCAGTCAGGCAAGGTTTGATAGTCGGCCATACAGAGATGACTGCTGCATCTGACAACAAACACATGATGATAGTGGCTCTCTTGCAGGCTTCTTCAATGCTGAACAAAGTTTCTCCCGGAACCCATCCATCAGCGATTGCTTTTTCAAAAGTCTTGCCCTGACGCTGTCCGACAATGACGTTAAAACCGTTATCGCGCAAATTCAATGACTGTCCCGGTCCCTGTACACCGTAACCGATTACAGCAATGGTTTCATCTTTCAATACTTCACGTGCTTTTTCCAATGGAAATTCTTCGCGGGTGATTACATTTTCAATCACACCGCCAAAATTCATTTTTGCCATAGTTTTTACAATCTTTTTACGCAGCCTTTCGGCTGCAAGTTGATATACTAGTTTAATCTCTAAAAATCACTTTACTTCGAACGACTACTTCCGTGCCGTTCTTTTTCACTTCCACATCATATTCATTTTCTCCGGTCTGCTCCTGGAAGAAGCTCAACGTGTCACCGTAATAGCTTTCGGCCACATAGGCCATCTCAAACCGTCGAATTTGTTTCTGACGGAACATTTCCATAGGGAACAAATCCAAGATATGCTCGATGTACTTGATGCTGTTCACATGTCCGTTCAGGTCAATATCGCTGTACTTCACCCGATACTCTCCCATCGGTTGCGGATGCGTCACCTTGATGCGTCCCGGCTTGTCAATCGGACAGTCTTTCTGACATACATAGTCCACAATCGAGCCTCCGTGCAACGTCAGTAAATCGGCCGGCTTACGAGTCTCCATGCTGATCATCGCCCAAATGGAACGGGCATATCCGATAGGCTTCCCGTCCTTGTCCAGAATAGCAAAGTTACGGTCTGTAAAAAGACGGTACACATTCTCCACCCATGTCTGGATTGTAAAGTCTTCGTACGCACGCGGCATGTCTTCCAACTCAATCGCCAGACGGGACAGCACCCACGTGTAATGATTCTCATTCAGCGTGGCAATACCGAATCCTCTGTCAGCCGCATGAAACCCGGCGCAGTTCAGCAAGTGATTGCCCAACACGCCCATCGTCAGCCGTTCCATGAAATCCACATGAAACGGTTCGGCCACAAACCGATAAGTACCAACTTTACTTTCTTCTGTCATAGATTCAATTCTTTTGGTTCCGATATCTTTCTTCACGATGTGCCAGATATTCGTTTACCCGTTCGAAACAGCTGGTTGAAACAGCAATACGTCCGGAACGTACAAACTGAAGCACACAATTCAGCTGTTTCAGTTCCTGATAAAGCGAAGTGATGTCCGTACTCATTCCCACCATCTCCACGATAGAAAAAGTCGGATTGACTTCCACAATATGCGCACTGTAACGGCGAATTACCTTGGAAGCTTCCGGATTCGACTGGAATTCAGGAGTGGACACCTTATACATCGCCACTTCACGCTGGAAGATTTCCTTGTCCGTGAAATAATGTGCCTGAATCACATCCATTTTCTTTTCTATCTGTGTCACCACTTTGCCAATCACATCCGGAGTGGTCCAGCAAGTGATGGTATATTTATGTACTCCCTTGATGGAAGAAGCCGACACATTCAAGCTCTCGATGTTGATCTGGCGACGGGTAAACACCGCGGTAATCTGGTTCAATATACCGGCAATATTTTCTGAATGAACAATGATTGTATATAATGTTTTATTATCCATATTCTTCCTCCTTCTCCTCTCAACATTCCATTAACATATAGTTGACCGAACTTCCCGGAGGTGTCATCGGCAACACATTTCCTTCTTCTATCACACACACCTCCAACAGGAAAGGGCCGTCGGTCGACAGCATTTCCTGAATACCGTCATTCAATTCCTCACGACTCATCACTCTGCGTGAGGCGATTCCATAAGCCGATGCAATCTGCATGTAATCAGGATTCATCATCGGTGTGAAAGAATAGCGGCGGTTGAAGAACATGGCCTGCCACTGACGCACATTGCCCAAGTAATTATTGTTCAGCAGGATAATCTTGACCGGCGATTTCTGTTCCATAATCGTACCCAGTTCCTGCATGGTCATCTGCAAGCCTCCATCTCCCATAAAGGCACATACGGTACGGTCGGGACGGCCAAATGTGGCTCCAATGGCTGCCGGCAGACAGAATCCCATGGTTCCCATACCACCGGAAGTGACAATACTACGAGGTTTGGAAAACTTGAAGTAACGGCAAGCCATCATCTGATTCTGACCGACATCAGTCACCAAAATGGCTTCGTTGTGAGTGGCCTCACTGACCAGATTCACTACCTCACCCATATTGATAGGCCCTTCCTTCGAGAACACTTCCTTTTCAATTACCTGTGTGTATTCTTTCTCTTCATACGGTTTGAAACTGGCAATCCATTCTTCGTGCTTCTGCGGCTGAATCAGTTCGGTAAGCAGTGAAAGCGTCCGTTTGCAGTTTCCTAAAATAGGTACATCCACCGGCACGTTCTTTCCGATTTCCGACGGATCCACATCCAGATGGATTATCTTGGCCTGTTTGGCATACGTATCCAATTTACCGGTCACACGGTCATCAAACCGCATACCCACTGCAATCAATACATCACATTCGTTGGTCTTCACATTCGGCCCCAGGTTTCCATGCATACCCAGCATACCTTTGTTCAAACGATGATTGCTTGGCAATGCTGACAACCCCAACAACGTACACCCGCAAGGAATATCCGCTTTTTCCACGAATTCCTTCAATTCCTGCTGGGCATTTCCCAATTCTACGCCCTGTCCTACCAGTACCAACGGACGTTTGGCCCCATTAATCAAGGCTACAGCCTCAGCCACAGCTTTTGAATCGGTTTCCGGATCCGGATCGTAACTGCGAATGAAATCCAAGTCTACCGGTTCATAATCCGTCATTTCTGTCTGTGCATTCTTGGCGAAGTCCAGTACCACCGGTCCCGGCCGACCGCTCCGAGCGATATAAAACGCACGGGCAACCGCCCAAGCCACATCCTCCGCACGGCGAATCTGATAACTCCATTTGGAAATAGGCTGTGTAATACCTACCAAATCGACTTCCTGAAACGCATCTGTACCCAGCAGGGAAGCCCCTACCTGACCGGCAATCACCACAATCGGCGTACTGTCAATCATGGCATCAGCGATACCGGTAATGGTATTGGTCGCTCCCGGCCCACTTGTTACCAAACAAACTCCCACTTCTCCCGATACACGGGCAAAACCCTGAGCCGCATGCGCAGCTCCTTGTTCATGACGAACCAAAATGTGGTTCAGTCTGTCCCGATGGTCATACAACGCATCGAACACCGGCATGATGGCTCCTCCTGGATAGCCGAAGAGTGTTTTTACCCCTTCGTGCTCCAATGAACGCATCAATGCTTCTGAACCTGATATCTTTTCTTTACTCATAAGCTTCTCCTTATTCTACAATTCTCACTCCACCTTTATCAGCTGAACTCACCATGCTGGCGTACGCCTTCAATGCCTTTGACACCTTACGGTCGCGGGTTACCAGCGTCATCGGACGCTTAGCCAGTTCCTCGTCAGACAATTTCACATTGATGGAACGATTCGGGATATCTATTTCGATGATGTCTCCATCCACAATCTTACCGATGTTACCTCCAGCCGCAGCTTCCGGAGAAATATGCCCGATACTCAAGCCGGAAGTTCCTCCACTGAAACGACCGTCGGTAATCAGTGCACACTCTTTACCCAAATGCTTGGATTTAATATAAGAAGTAGGATACAGCATCTCCTGCATACCCGGTCCTCCCTTCGGACCTTCGTGAGTAATAACTACCACGTCGCCACTGACTACTTTTCCACCTAGGATACCTTCACAAGCAGCTTCCTGTGAATCGAACACCTTGGCCGGACCTGAGAACTTCCAGATACTTTCATCCACTCCAGCAGTTTTCACTACGCAACCGTCTTGAGCGATGTTCCCTTTCAATACAGCCAGTCCGCCATCCTTGCTGTACGCATGCTGCAAGTCACGGATACATCCGTTAGCCCGGTCAGTATCCAATTCCTTGTAAGTAGCATTCTGTGCACCCAACTGGATACAGAACTTACCGCCCGGCGCACTCGAATAAATACGCTGTGCATCTGCATCTACCTCCAGACGACAGATATTATATTTGGTAATAGCTTCTGCCAGTGTGGAACCGTCCACCCGGTGTACCGTAGTATCCAACAGTCCCCCTTTGGCCAACTCACCCAAAATATTCAAGATACCTCCTGCGCGGTTCACATCCTGAATGTGATATTTCTGTGTATTGGGAGCTACCTTACAAAGACAAGGCACGCGACGTGATAACATGTCGATGTCATCCATCTTGAAGTCAACTTCCGCCTCATGAGCTACAGCCAACAAGTGAAGCACCGTATTGGTAGAACCACCCATGGCGATGTCGAGGGTCATGGCATTCAAAAAAGCCTCGCGAGTGGCGATACTGCGCGGCAACACGCTGTCATCTCCCTCTTCATAATATTTATACGCATTTTTCACAATCAGTGCTGCCGCATCCTTAAACAACTGCTTACGATTGACGTGAGTGGCCAGAATCGTACCGTTACCCGGCAAAGCCAATCCAATTGCTTCATTCAAACAGTTCATTGAGTTCGCGGTAAACATACCTGAGCAGCTGCCGCAACCCGGACACGCATGACGTTCAATTTCTGCCACATCTTCATCGCTCACGGTAGTATCGGCCGATTTGATCATGGCATCAATCAAATCCAGATGCTGTCCGCCCCACTCTCCAGCTTCCATCGGTCCACCTGATACGAACACCGTAGGGATATTCAATCGCATGGAAGCCATCAACATTCCCGGCGTAATCTTATCACAATTGGAAATACACACCATGGCATCTGCCTTATGTGCATTCACCATATATTCTATGCTATCGGCGATGATGTCGCGCGAAGGCAAAGAATACAGCATCCCGTCATGCCCCATCGCGATTCCGTCGTCGATGGCAATGGTGTTGAACTCAGCCGCAAAGCATCCCAGTTTTTCAATCTCAGCCTTCACCTGCTGACCAATTTCATGTAAGTGCGTATGACCAGGTACAAACTGCGTAAAAGAGTTCACTATTGCGATGATCGGTTTTCCCATCATCTCCTTTTTCATTCCATTGGCCACCCACAGGGCTCTGGCACCTGCCATGCGGCGGCCTTCGGTACTCATCGAACTACGTAACTGATGTTTCATTTTCGTCTTTCTTTTCAATTAAAAAGCCTCTCTCAACGTTTGGTGAGAAAGGCTTTCAAAAATATCATTATCATATAACTACATGCACGAACCTTTCTCACCTCTTGGTGCCACGACCACGACGCGAATAATATGCAGGACTGCCAAGTTTACCAATGTGTGCAATGTAATCATATTTATTATTCTGTTTTTAGTTTACAGCTGCAAAGGTAAAGGCTTTTTTGTAACATGCAAATAAAATGACACTTTTTTTTCAAATAAATTATCATTCGTAAGAAACAACGCTCTTTTATTATCAGTTTATCATTTACCAAAGTGGACAGCTTACATCATACTGACCTTCCATCTATTAAAAGTGTAATTAATTCCACTCTTTCTTTTAATACAGCCCGTAGCCTACCCTAGAATTATTTTATTTAAAAACAAACCCCCATATTCCTTATTTTATTCTATTTATACAGAATAATTATTATTCTTTTTTATAATCCGAACGTTTTTTAGAAAAAACATTTGGATATTGATGTTTTTTTGTATATTTGCCCTCGTTAAAAATTCAACTAAAAAACAACTAAAACTATGAAACCTTTTGGAAAAATGATTCTCGGTGCTTGCACTGTATTAACCTTAGTCTGCACACCTGCCCAATTACTTGCTCAAAGTCTCTCACCCTCCACTCAATGGGAATGGAATAAAGGTACTATCGTAATAAAATCTCCAGAACGCCCAGTTGGACAACAGCCCGTACTAGGGCTCACCGTTCCCAAAATGAATGTGGTACGTGTAGGATTTGTAGGATTAGGAATGCGTGGTCCTGGAGCCGTAGAACGTTTTACCCATATTGCGGGTACAAAAATTGTAGCTTTATGTGATTACGAAAAAGAACGTGCAGAAAGATGTCAGAACTATTTACAGAAAGCCTGCCTGCCTGAAGCAGCCATCTACTCAGGTGCAGAAGGTTATAAAGCACTTTGCGAACGGGAAGACATCGATTTGGTGTATATTGCAGCCGACTGGGACCATCACTTTCCTATTGCAAAATATGCTATGGAACATGGAAAGAACGTAGCCATCGAAGTTCCATCAGCCATGAACTTGGAACAATGCTGGGAACTCATCAACTTGTCAGAAACTACCCGCAAGCACTGCATGATTTTGGAAAACTGCTGCTATGACTGGTTTGAAATGAACACTTTGAACATGGCTCAGCAAGGCGTATTTGGTGAAGTAATCCGCGCACAAGGAGCTTACATCCACAACTTGGATGATTTCTGGCCTTACTATTGGAAAAACGGAAAAGAAGATAAATTGGGCTGGCGCCTGCGTTACAACAAAGAAAACCGCGGCGACGTATATGCTACTCACGGCCTTGGCCCTGTAGCTCAGGCACTCGACATTCATCGTGGTGACCGCATGACTACCTTGGTAGCCATGGATACTAAATCTGTACACGGTAAAGCATTGGTAGAAAAGGCAACAGGTGCACCTTGCAAAGAATTCCGCAACGGTGACCACACTACTACACTTATCCGCACTGCTAACGGAAAAGTCATTGAAATCCAACACGATGTCATGAACCCACAACCTTATAACCGCTTGTATCAGCTGACTGGAACAAAAGGTTTCGCTAATAAATATCCGATTGAAGGCTATGCTGTAGATGCAGCTCAGATGAAAGCTTCCGGCGTGCAACCAAAAGTAGACAACTTAAGTTCTCACTCTTTCCTTCCTGAAAAAGAAATGCAGGCATTGGTCGACAAATACCAGCACCCGATTCTGAAGAAATACGGTGAAATGGCTAAAGAAGTAGGAGGACACGGAGGTATGGACTTCATTATGGATAGCCGCATGGTATACTGTCTGCAAAATGGATTGCCATTGGATATGGATGTATACGACTTGGCTGAATGGTGTTCATTAGCAGAACTGGGAGCCATTTCTATGGACAATGGTTGTGCAGCCGTAGCATTCCCTGATTTTACCCGTGGACACTGGAATGACATAAAAGGATTCCATCACGCATTTGCCACTCCTGAAGATGAAGCCGCAACTGAACTTACCGCTGAAACTGCCACTCTCACACTTAAAGCTCAAGGCATGAAAGAATGGCTATCTAAATCAAAGAAAGCCAATTTGAAAAATGAAGAAATAGAAGCACGTATCAAACAGCTTTCTGCACAATTGGAAAAAACGCAGAAAAAAGCCAACGGCACAGAAAGCAAGGAACTGAAGGAAGCAGTAAAACAAGCTGAAAAGATGTTGAAACAAGCTGAAAAGATGCTTAAAAAATAATCTGAGGTATTAGTCTTCCATACATTTCACAAAGCCAGGTATTTTTAGCCTTGGCTTTGTTTTTTTCAGCCTTTTGTAATCCTTAAAAAAACTTTCAAAAAGAAAACATCTCATCTAAGAGACCTTCATCATTATATATAAAAAATAAGTTTAGCAAGCGTTTAAGCTACAAATTATTTCAAATACAAACAAGAATAATATAACCAGACAACAATATAAAGAATTAATACTAAAATTTTTCCATATATATTACCATATTATATGATTTTTTCTATAAATTTGCCGTATACATAATAATAAATATATATGACTAAATTCAATTTAATTAAATACTATGAAAGTAAAAACAAACAGTGCAGGTAAACTGATTGTGTTAGCGAGTGCACTTTACTGTGCCCCTTTCCCCACAGCGGCAATTTCTGCTCCTGCCAACCAGACCACTTCAGCTACAGTCGTTCAACAAGTGACAAAACTCAAAGGAACAGTTCTAGATGCAAAAACAGGAGAGCCTATTATTGGTGCTAATGATTAATAAAAGGAACTTCTATAGGAACCATCACAGATTATAATGGTAACTATGAGTTCGAAGGCACAATAGGTGCTAAGCTAATTATATCTTTTGTTGGATATAAGCCAATGGAAATCACCTCAACTGCTCAGAGTCAAACAACAAAACTCCATGAAGATTCGGAAGCCTTAGATGAAGTGGTGGTAGTAGGTTATGGTACACAACGTAAAAGTTCTATCACAGGTTCCATCGCATCAGTCAACGCTGACAAACTAAAAGATGTCACCACACCTAGTGTGGCTAATATGCTACAAGGTAAAGTTGCCGGTGTCCAGGTTTCTCCAACTTCCGGACAGCCGGGTGCAGGAGTCAGTATCCGTGTTCGTGGTATCGGATCCATTACTGGAAGCAAGGAACCACTTTGGGTTATCGATGGTGTAGTAGGTGACGCCGTGGCTGAACTTAACCCGAATGATATTGAATCTATTTCTATTCTGAAAGACGGTTCAGCCACTGCTCTTTATGGTTCACGTGGTGCCAACGGCGTAGTTCTTGTCACTACGAAACGTGGAGCGGCAGGCGTTTCACAATTTGATGCATCCGTCAAATTTGGTGTATCCCAACTGCAACGAGGCAAGCTGCGCATGATGACAGGTGCCGAGTATTATGATTACTTGGAAACAGCCTATCGCAATGCCGGTACTCTTTCCGAACAAAAATGGCTCCAACCCTATTTAAGAGATCGCAACTTTGACTGGTGGGATTTTGCCACTCAAAATGCACTGACTCAAAACTATAATATCAGTTACAAATACGGTAACGAAAAAATCAAATCCTATATATCAGGCGACTACTACACAGAAGAAGGAGCTATCAAAGGCTTCGATTACAAACGGTTCACCATGCGTTCCAATACCGACTATGTAGTAAATGACCGATTGACATTAAAATCTAAAATTGCCATCAGTTATAAAGAAACTTTCAACCAACAGCATTCTTTGGCCTATACAAGTTATTCGCCCTGGGATACTCCTTACAATTCAAAGGGAGAAATCAAGACTGGAAAAGAAGGAGCCCCTTCTCCATCTGAAACAGACTTCAACCCAGACGACAAATGGTTCTCCGACGGCAGTTCAAATTACTTGTACGACCTACAATACAACTGGAGCAAGAACCAAACAAACGCCATGGATATAGGCTTCGGATTCGACTTCAAGATTTTTGACTGGCTGACATTCGAATCCAACAATAAAGTCGGATTCAACAACAGCAATTCCGATATATATACCGATCCGGAAAGCCAAGCTGGAGCAGCCAAAAGAGGAACCTTCCGCAATGAAAGTTACAACACACGTTCTATCTATACCAGCCAGATGCTTCGTATGCTGAAAACATTCAATGAAGTACATGAAATCAATGCCTTCTTAGGATATGACTACGATGAATACCGTTATCGGGATTTGAACGGCGAAGCATCCAATATTTACCCAGGGGCAGGCATTGTGAACGCTGGAGCATCTAATGAAAAAGCCTCCGGCACAAAAACAGAAGAAAAGAATGCAGCCATCTTCTTTAACGGAAACTACTCTTATGCAGGAAAATACCTGTTCCAGGTAATGGTACGCCGCGACGGCTCTTCCCGTTTCGGCTCCAACAAACGATGGGCTACATTCTGGTCTGTAGGAGGTGGATGGAACATGCACGAAGAAGATTTCATCAAAAATATCGAATGGATTAACCAGTTGAAACCTCGTATTTCTTATGGTATCAGCGGTAACCTTCCGGGTGGAGCGTATGAATGGGTTACCAAATTCGACATCACCCAACAATATGGCGATGAAATTGCTTTTTATTCCAACTATTCAGGAAATCCGAACCTGTCATGGGAACAAACAGGTTCATTGGACTATGGATTGGATATCCGCTTGTTCGACCGAGTAAACATAACTTTCGACGGATATTCCAAGAAAGTGAAAAACCTGATTTACTTGAAGCACTTGTCTGCCGTAACAGGATACAACCGGCAAACAGCCAATGACGGAAAGATGGAAAATAAAGGTTTTGAACTAACCGTGACACCTGAAATCATCAAAACTAAAGACTGGTACTGGGACATAAGTTTCAATATCGGCTACAACAAAAATAAAGTAACTTACCTTCCCGACGGAGATGACCTGGTAACAAAAGCAACCGCCGTAGGATATCCTTACATGAACTGGTACATGCCGGAATGGGCCGGTGTAGATGCCATGACCGGTACTCCTCTTTGGTTTAAAATCGATAAGGAAACAGGTATCAAAACGGTTACTGGAAACTATTCAGAAGCAACTTATGTATTGTTGGATTCTTCAGCAACTCCCAAAGTGAATGGAGGACTCAGCACCAGCTTGTCATGGAAAGGTCTATCACTCAATGCCAACTTTACATTCAGTGCCGGTGCAATGATTTATAACAGCATGCGTGCAGGTGCGCTCGACCGTGACGCAGAACGTACCACACAGCCTCCTATGGCACTGGCCGACGGATGGAGCCGCTGGGAAAAACCGGGTGATATCGCTACGCATCCTCAACTGATTGCCGGAGGTAACAATGGAGCATCACAGTTGTCTACCCGTTATCTGGAACCTGGAGACTATTTCAAGATGAAGTCTATTTCTTTATCCTACAATTTCCCGAAGAAATGGTTGAAACCTTTGAAATTAAATTCTCTTCGTTTGACTGTAGGCGGTGAAAACCTGTTCACCATTACCAAGTTCTCCGGACAAGATCCCGAAATTCTGTTGTCTTCAAGCTATAACGGAGAAGCAAGCAGCTACGGATATCCTACCGTAAGACGCTTCACTGTAGGATTGAACCTCAATTTTTAACGATATAAACTAATACGATTATGAAAATAAAATACATATTGGGAGCTGCCAGCCTGCTGACTACAATGGCAGGATGCGATTTGGACGTAACAATGTATGATGGAGTCATGGCAGAAGACCTCAATCCAAGAAATCTGGTAGAAGTTTCGCAAGGCTCTTACCGTTTGTTGAAAAATGACGGAGGACTCATCGACAATGGGTTCTATTTCTGGAACTACGGTGCCGATGATGTATCATGGGGAGGAACCTCTATTGATGGAGCCTTTAAAATATATGACTATACCAGAAGCCTCACCGACAGCCGTACGGAATATACTTGGGAACTTGGATACCGCACCATCGGCAATTGCAATCTGGTCATTGAAATGTGTAAGGAATTAGGAGAAAATCTGACCGATGAGCAAGTAGTGATTATGGGTGAAAATTATTATCTCCGCGCACTTTGCTACTTCCTGCTGGTAAATGAATTCTCACAGCCCTACTCAAACAATCCAACACAGAATCCGGGAATTCCATTAAAACTTACCAGCGATCCGGAAGACCTTCCTCCTACCCGAGGAACCGTATCCGAAGTCTACGAACAAGTAGTGAAAGACCTGAAAATGGCTAGCACTTATATGACTCTTCCGGAAGGTATGGATCCCAAATCAAACATCTATGCAACCAAAGAGGCTGCCCAAGCTCTTTTGGCCAGAGTCTATCTTTATATGGAAAAATGGGACGATGCATACGTAATGGCCGATTCAGTTATCAAATCCGGCCGTTTCGGGTTGGAAACTGGAGAACGGTTCGCTACCTATCCACAAATTATTCCTGAAAACAACAAAGAAACCATCTTCGCTGTCCGCCGTACATTGGACAAAGACGATGCCGGCTATGGCCGTCCAGGTGGACTTTTCATCGCCATTGATAATAGTGGTTGGGAAGAAGTCTATCCCTCATCCAAGTATCTTGAGTTGCTCGAACTGTATCACAACGACAAAGATATGCCTCAGGATTTACGCAGCCGATTCATTGTAAAACGCTACGTGGAAGACGGTATAGATGATTACAGTGTAACAGGATATCCCGATAAAGTTTATACTGACTGGACATTTGCCTACAGTGTCAAACAAGGAAATACAGCAAATTATATGTACAAACAATTGTCACTGACTAAAGAAAACGGGAAATTCGTTATTAATCCTGATGAACGGGAAGGTTTGAAAAGCATCTACATAGAATCTGAGCCCTACAATTTAGGCACACGCTACTACGTAACTGCATCCGACGGAACGAAATATATCGGACGAATAGAACCGAGAGTATATGATGCCAAAACAAAACGTAACAAGGAAAGCCAGTTCTTGGTATATGCCATCAACAAGTGTTCTTATCAGGAACAAACCACTCACTTGTGGTCACCCGTCATTTCCCGCTTGGCTGAAATGTACCTGATTCGTGCAGAGGTCAATGCCGTAAAGAACAATGTGCAGGCCGCACTGGATGATGTCAATGTATTACGTAGAAGAGCCGGTATTCCTGAATGGACCACCAGTAACATGGCCACTGCAGAAGCCGGACAACCCAAGGATATCAACAAAATCGTAGAAGAAGAACGAATGTTGGAACTGGCATGGGAAGGACATCGCCGATTCGACGTCTTCCGTAAACGCCAGACCATGGACCGCAGATACCCTGGTGGGCATACCTGGCAAGCTGGAGACAAATTCCTGGAAATTCCTTATAACTCACCCGCGGTTTGCTCCTTCATTCCAAAAGCACAATATGATGCATATCCTTATGATTTAGGACAAAATCCATAAACATAAACCGACAAAAAGGAAAAACAAATCCATAAAAATGTATTAAAATGAAAAAGTTATCATATCTCTTATCGATTCTCTTGGTAGCCATTTTCTACGGCTGCAAGGAACAGGAACAACCTTATGTAGGTTACATTGTCATTGAACGGGCTGTATTGGAAGCAGCTGAAGGATCTACTACTACATTGACAGCCGATACGGACATTCCTTCTGAAATTCTATTGAGCGTAGAAGAAGGAGCTGACTGGTGCACAGTTTCCGCTTCAGGAAAAACCATAACCGTAAAAGCCACACAGACTAATCCGGATCCGTCTAATTACCGTACAGCTACCGTCAATGTAAGATGTGGTTACCGTACCACCACCTTCACGGTACTACAAAAATACGAAGGACAAAATACCCTGCAATATGACTGGACTAAATGGACAGCCACAGGTTCCGATGTAGAAACTAGTGACGGAGGAGGTTATGCCAGCTTGTTCAGTGAGGACCGCACAAAATACTGGCACAGCCAATATAGTGATGGAGGAGCTCCTCTGCCACATTGGCTGGTTATCGACATGAAAGAAGAACTGGAATGTATCAGTTTTGCTATCGGTCGGCGTGCCTATGGCGAAAACAACTATGGCAGCGTAAAAAAACTGGAATTGTGGGTTAGCACAAACAATGAGGATTTCATAGAAGTCGGAGGATTCACTTTCTCCCTGCCATGGGAAGCTCCCGATGGAACCATTGTAGAAGGCAACAGCCCACTCATTCCCGCAGAAGAAGTTATATCTTTGCAGGAACCAGTTACCGCCCGCTACGTAAAATTAGTTATTACAGAGACCAATACCAGCAACGGGGCTTGTCAAGTAGCTTATCTTAAAGCTTACGGAAAAATCTAAAAAATATCCATTTATTATAAACAAAGAGGGTGTGGTCATTTTGACACATCCTCAGATGAAAGTATTTCTTTTCCGCTTAGTACCAGTACCACTACATATATAAAATCATTATCCATATTTACAGATTCATTGGGAAAAAAGTATTTGGCCTTTATGAGTAATGATGAACCTGAGATATATCTTTATGATATTCATAAAGCTAATCTGGTAAAAACCATTCGTTTTCATAAGGAGGGTCCTGATGGAGTTGGTCCTAAGGCTGGAGGTTTCTTTATGGCTGGATTTAATGAGATATATCTCCCGAGTCTGTATGTTCCTGAAATATCTAAGATAGATAGTGCAGGACACTACTGTCCCGTAAAAGTGGATAAATGGTTCTTTGAAATTATTGAAATATAGTCGATTACACGGTTTTTTGAAATGAAACGGACTTGATTTTGCAACTTTGCAGTCTAATACAAATGGCTG
>OLFW01000392.1_pt1 | contig 38779 bp, 31 predicted proteins | sample 1605351 | NCBI WGS metagenome assembly OLFW01 (sample SAMEA3888918, study PRJEB22519) | human gut metagenome | biome: human gut; feature: human-associated habitat; material: faeces | place: Denmark | collected 2010 | reverse complement strand
GAAACGCTCCGGGAGGATAGGGAGCTGCCGGTTAAGCCAGAAAGAGCATCGCAGACGCGATGCTCTTTCTTTTTGTGTTCTGAGGAGAAGGCTGCTTGTCGCCGCGGTCGGCCAGCGGCACCCTGCCCGGCTGAGGGAGTACGGTATCGCTATGACCCCAACGCTGTAGGGGCCGATTGCTTTGATCAACCCGCTTACCGACCTGCCCTGTGTGTAAAAAATTCTTTTCCAACCACTACTCGCTATCCACCAGCCACTGAAAAAGGGGGATGTGATTTTTTCATACCCCGTCACTAGTCACTAGTTTCGAGTCTCTAGCAGAAGGAGAAAATTTGCCTATGGCAAATTTTAAGGGATATATGGGCCCGCTAGGGACCTGGGAACGGTCTCCCCTTACGGGTAGACCCTACGCCGGATATACGTACCGTACGTTTCCATGCTTAGGGACGGCCCATGTGGGACGTCCGAGCCCAGGTCGCCCCGCAGGGCCCTTTAACCTTTCTATTTCGTTGTTGCTACACTTGACAGTACTTGCTCCCGCCATATACACTATATGGAAAGTATGAAAGTATCCTGAAGAAATTACGAGGTGTGAATATGTCCATCCATGAAGTAGAAGAAGCCAACCGGTGTCTCCAGTGCAAGGTGCCTCGCTGCCAGAACCTGGGCTGCCCGATCCATACCAATGTGCCGGAGATGATCCGGCTGTTCAAAGAAAACAAATTGCAGGAAGCCGCCCAGATGCTGTTCGACAACAACCCGCTGTCGGTCGTATGCAGCCTGGTATGCAACCATGCTGCCCAGTGCGAAGGACACTGTGTCCGGGGCATCAAAAGCGCTCCGGTGCATATTTCTGCCATTGAACATTATATTTCCGACTCCTGTTTCGACCGGCTGAAGATAGACATGGCCCCCAGAAACGGGAAAAAGGTGGCCATCATCGGTGCCGGCCCTGCGGGCATTACCATTGCCATCATTCTGGCCCGGCGGGGCTATGACATAACCATCTTCGATTCCCGGGACAAGGTGGGTGGCACCATGCGCTACGGAATCCCTGATTTCCGGCTGCTCCGGTACATCCTTGACCGGTATGAGGTCCTGATGAAAAAGATGGGGATCAAATTCCGGTTCAACTTCACCATCGGAGGGAATGTGACGCTGAGCGATCTGTTCAAGGACGGTTACAAGTCCGTGTTCATCGGGACTGGGGCCTGGAGACCGAAGCGGATGATGATCCCGGGGGAAACGTTTGGCAATGTGCATTATGCGGTCAGCTACCTGAACAACCCGGATTCCATCGACCTGGGCCAGAGCGTGGCCATCTTCGGGTCCGGCAATTCCGCCATGGATGTGGCACGGACGGCGGTGCGCCACGGCTGCAAAAACGTGACGGTGTTCGTGCGCCGGGACAAGGTTTCCGCTTCTCCGGATGAGTACGAATATTCTCTTTTGGACGGGGTGAAATACCAGTTCAACAAAACGGCAGTGGCCATCCGGGATGAAGGCCCCATGGTGGCGGATACAGAAGTTATCGACGGCCATGTAAAGGTGCTGGAAGATACGGCTGAACTGTTCCCGGTGGACAGCGTGATCATCGCTGTTTCCCAGGTTCCCAAGCACCGGCTGGTGGAACACAACAAGGGCCTGGAACTGAACGAACGGGGCAACCTGAAGGTGACGGAAGAGGGAGAGACCACCCTGCCGGGCGTCTTTGCCTCCGGGGATGTGGTGACCGGGGCCAAGACTGTGGTCCATGCTGTGGAATATTCCAAGAAGATTGCCGATGAAATGGATGCTTATATGCAGAAATTGTGAAAAAGGCCTTGACAAAAACCTGCTTTTCCTGTTACAATAATTAAGCTGTAACGCAATGATTCACTAGCTCAGTTGGTAGAGCACCTGACTTTTAATCAGGGTGTCCCGGGTTCGAATCCCGGGTGGATCACCAATTTTTTTTACCCAAAATGCGGCTGTGGCGGAACTGGCAGACGCGCCAGACTTAGGATCTGGTGTCTTCGACGTGCAGGTTCGATTCCTGTCAGCCGCACCAACTATACAGAACAAAGAGGCTGTCGCGAAAGCGGCAGCTTCTTTTTGTCATACATTATATGCCAAAGGGCACAAAGGGCAGGAGACGATTGCTTTGATCGAATCGCTTATAGCGGGTGTACCTGCGAAAAAGGATCCTTCTGATGGGTGATTTTATGCTATCATAAATAGATCATCAAAATTTATGTTTGAAAGGTGGCCTTGTCTATGGAAAATCTGTTCCATCGCACCAGTGTGCGGAAATATCTTGCTAAATCCGTCGAAAAAGAGAAAATCATACAGATCCTGCGGGCGGCCATGGCAGCTCCTTCTGCCTGCAATCAGCAACCCTGGCGGTTTACGGTTGTCACAGAACAGGGATTGATTGAAAAATTGGCCCAGGTCAGCCGGTTCTCCACCTTTGCGGCGGCCGCCCCGGTATTGCTGGTCATCAGTTTCCGGAAGGACTGCCCGCTGCCGGAATTTGCTCCTGTGGATACCAGTGCTGCCCTGGAAAACCTTTGGGTAGAGACTGATGCCCAGGGCCTGGGCGGTGTCTGGATGGGTGTCTATCCCCGTGAAGAGCGGATGGAGGCTGTAGCCCAATTGGCAGGGCTGCCCGGAGAGGAAGAAGCCTTTGCCATGTTCGCTTTGGGGTATCCGGACCAGGAAATCGCACCCCATGACCGGTTCCACGAAGAATGGATCCGATGGAAATGAAGACCTGTGGTGGGAATGATGGAAGGAAAGGTAAAAACATGGAATTGCGGTATGCAAAACCCCAGGATGTGAAGGATATCGCCAATCTGGAGGCTGTCTGCTTCCCACATGCCGAAGCAGCTACACCGGAATCCATCCAGGATCGGGTGGCGGCGTATCCCAATCACTTCCTCCTGCTGTTTGATGGAGGCAAGCTGGTTTCCTTTGTGAATGGACTTGTGACCGATGAGCCGGATCTGACTGACGCCATGTACGAACATGCAGATATGCACAACGAGAAAGGGGCCTGGCAGATGATTTTCGGGGTGGATACGGACCCCGCCCGCCGGAAACAGGGACTGGCCGGGAACGTGCTGGAGCACTTTATCGATGCGGCCCGGAAAGAAGGCCGCAAGGGAGTGGTCCTGACCTGCAAGAACCGTCTGGTCCACTATTACGCCAAATTCGGATTCGTGGATGAAGGCATCTCCGGTTCCACCCACGGGGACGTGGTGTGGCACCAGATGCGGCTCACTTTCAATGGGAAATAAAAGGAGGACGGACAATGGAGAAGACCGATCAGAAATACCAGACCTACGTGGAAATCCTGAAGGAAGAACTGGTGCCGGCCATGGGATGTACCGAGCCCATTGCGATTGCCTACGCCGCGGCCAGGGCCCGGGAAGTCCTGGGAGCCCTGCCGGACAGGGTGGAAATCGGCGTCAGCGGGAATATCATCAAGAACGTGAAGAGCGTGGTGGTGCCCAATACGGACGGCCTGCACGGCATCGAAGCGGCGGCTGCGGCCGGGATCGTTGGAGGCAAAGCGGAAAAACAGCTGGAAGTAATTGCAGACGTGACACCGGAGCAGAAAGCACAGATGAAGGAATTCCTGAAAAAGGTGCCCATGCAGGTGGAAGCTGTGGACAATGGACTGATCTTCGATATCATCGTGAAGCTGTTCCATGGAACGGACAGCGCCCTGGTCCGGATTGCCCAATACCATACCAATATCGTGCTGGTACAGAAGAATGAAAAGACTGTCTATGAAGCCAAAAAGGACGGGGGTACCGGCTGTGCGGACAATGCCGAGGAAACGGGCATGACTGGCAAGAACCTGCTGAACATCAAAGACATCCTGGATTTTGCCAACACCTGTGACATCGAAGACGTAAAACCCATACTGGATCCCCAGATCCAATGCAACACCGCCATTTCTGAAGAAGGACTGCTGGGCAACTACGGCGCCAATATCGGTTCTGTGCTGCTGAAGACCTATGGAAGCAATATCAAGAATCGGGCTGTGGCCAAGGCGGCTGCCGGGTCCGATGCCCGGATGAGCGGCTGTGAACTGCCTGTGGTGATCAACTCCGGCAGCGGCAACCAGGGCATTACTGTTTCCGTTCCCGTCATTGAATATGCCAAGGAACTGAATGTGACCAAGGAAAAACTGTACCGGGCCCTGGTGCTGTCCAATCTGATCGCCATCCATGAAAAGACCGGCATCGGACGGCTGTCCGCCTACTGCGGAGCGGTAAGCGCCGGGTGCGCGGCGGGCTGTGGCATCGCCTACCTGTACGGGGAAGGGTATGACGCCATCAGCCATACCCTGGTGAACGCGCTGGCCATTGTCAGCGGGATCATCTGCGATGGGGCGAAGGCCTCCTGTGCAGCCAAAATTGCGTCCAGCGTGGAAGCCGGCCTGCTGGGCTATTCCATGTACAAGAGCGGCAATGAATTCAAAAGCGGCGATGGCATTGTGAACAATGGGGTGGAGGCCACCATCAGGAACGTAAGCCAGCTGGGCCGGGAAGGCATGAGAGAAACCGACCGGGAGATCATCAAAATCATGCTGGCACCCCAGCCGGAGGTAAAAGAATAAAGCGATGCGCAGCGGCTTGTACAGTCTCTGGGCAAAAAGAAAGACCCATCTTGATCCAGGGATGGGTCTTTTTCATGGAATAGATCATTCCACAATGATCTGGCAGCTTTTCATGGTTTCCAGGGCTGCCCGGTGTTTTTCCGGGGTTACGCCGGCACAGCAGCGGCTGTCCACTTTGATGGGCACTTCCGGCAGGGCCGCTTTCAGCAGCAGGGCATTGCTCACCACGCAGATATCGGTACAAAGGCCGATGAGTTCGATGCTGGTGATGGGCTGTACCTTGTTGGCCTCTGCCAGCTCCCGGGCCAGTTTCACAGAACCGAAGCAGGGTTTCTGGATCACCGGCCAGTGGTGTTCCTGCTGCAGTTTTTCCAGGCCGGGGATCAGGCGCCATCCCGGGGTACCCTTGATGCAGTGCTTCACGGGCAGCAGTTTGCCTTCCTGGGTTTCCAGGTAGTCACTGCCGTGGGTGTCCTGGGTGAAGATGACCTTGCCCGGGAAATGAGCCACTTTCTTCATTACGTCCAGAGTGATGGCCTGGGCCGCCTCGGATCCCAGGCTGCCGCCTACAAAATCATTCTGCATATCTACCACAATCAAAAACGAATTGCTCATGGGGAGTCCCTTCCTTTCATTCATTTGTTTTGCCTTAGCAAAGGGCTGGGAGGAGAAGATTCCATCCTCTATCCTTCCGCCGCATCTTTTTTCGTGGGCCGCACTTCCACGATGATTTCCTGCACCCTGTGCTCGTTGGCCCTTGTCACTGTTACGTGCAGATTCTTGCAGTCGAAGCTGTCGCCTTTTTTGGGGATGGTTTCCAGGGTATCCACCACCCAACCGCTGATGGAGTTGTTCTCCAGGCCGTAGTCGTCTATGTCCAGATCCAGCACTTTGAACAGGTCGAACAGGTTGGCATTTTGGGAGTTGGAGGAACAGGACACCAGGACCCGGTTCTTGCCCAGCCGGCGGAAGGAGGAAATGGCCTTGTCATGTTCGTCCCAGATTTCACCCACCAGCTCTTCCACGATGTCCTCAGTGGTCACCAGGCCCCGTACGGTGCCATAGCTGTCCATGACCATGGCCATTTCCACCTTGGCTTCCTGCAGGGTCTTCAGTACCCGGGAGATCTTGGTGGACTGATGGACCAGGGCGGCTTTCTTGATGACCTTCTTCAAGTCGAACTGGGGATTCTGCAGGTACGCTGCAAAAAAGTCCTTGGCGTGGAGGATGCCGATGATCTCGCCATAGTCATCCTTGAACACGGGCAGACGGGAGAACCCGTGGCTGCGGAACAGCTTCAGGGCCTCTGGCGTTCCTTCGGAGATATCCATGGCCACCATATCCACCCGGGGGGTCATGATCTCCCGTACCCGGATGTCACTGAACTCGATGGCGCTCTTGATCAGCAGGCTGTCCTGCTTGTTGATGCCGCCCCCGCTTTCCACTTCGTCCACCATGAGCAGCAGCTCATCTTCCGTGGCCGGTTTGCGGCTGTTCTTTTTGCCCAGGAACTGGGCGGCCAGCCGCTTCAGTTGTCGGAACAGAAAGTTCAGGGGTGTGAACAGGAACACCAGGATCCGGAGCAGACCGGCGGTCTGCATGGAGTAATATTCCGGGGCGTCGCTGGCAGCGCTTTTGGGGAGGATTTCCCCGAAGATCAGGATGATGATGGTGGTGAACACCGTGGCCAGGGCCAGGCCCGAAGGACCGAAAGCGGCCGTAGAGACAGCGGCTGCCAGGGAAGCCGTGGCGATGTTCACCACGTTGTTCCCAATCAGGATGGTGGACAGGGCATCATCGAAACGGTTCAGCAGCTGCAGGGCTTTCCGGGCCTTGGGGTTGCCGCTTTTGGCCAGATTCTTCAGCCGCAGTTTGTTGGCGCCGGTAAGGGCTGTTTCTGCAGCAGAGAAGAAGCCGGAAAAAGAGATGAAAATCACCAGGATCAGCGTCAACGCTGCTGTGGGGATTTCAAATGTATCCATATTTTACACTTCCTTTATGGGTATGGCTTCATTATAAGAGAAAGTATGACAGTGGTCAATGTTCTATGCTATAATAGGAACGCTATGGGTATTGAAGAAATCATGAAAAACGCCCGGATCGTCCAGTCGGCCCGCCGGACCATCGGGTTTGAAGTCCGCGAAAGCGGAACGCTGCTTTTGCGGGTCCCTTACGGCTGTCCCAAAAGCCTCTGGGAGCAGGCAGTGCACAAAAAAGAACAATGGATCTGCCGGGCGGTGGAACGGGTCCGGACGGAGAACCGGGAGTACCATACCCTGGAACTGCGGGAGGGGGAGACTTTCCTGCTGTTTGGTGCGCCCTGCACCCTGCATCGGGTCCCGGGAAAGGGATTTCGGCAGGAACCCGGGAATCTTTATATGGGCATGGAGGAGAACCGGGCCACCCTGGTGGGGTATCTGTCCGCCCGGCTGGGGGAGGTGCTCTGGGACCTGGTGCGGTCTTATGCCCTGGTACTGGATCTGCCTGTACCTCGGGTGAAATGGAGCCGGGCCCGTTCCCGCTGGGGGTACTGCAATTACAGGGGAGAAATCGGGTTCTCCTGGCCTCTGGTGTTCTGCTCCCGGGAGGTGATCGCCTATGTGGTGGTCCACGAGCTCTGCCACATCCGCAACATGTCCCATAACAAAGCCTTCTGGCAGGCTGTGGCCCGGGTGCTGCCGGATTACAGGGAACGGGAAAACTGGTTGAAAGTCCATAGAAAGGTCATGTTTACATTATGAGTATCAACAAGAAAATCCTGCTTTGTTTCATTGCGCTGGTGGTGATCGGGATCATCTCCATCACCCTGCTGCACCGCAGCCCCAAATACCTGGAGCAGCAGCAGACCGCCCAGAATGCCCAGCTGGTCCATTCCCAGGACACCAAGCTGCCCTATGCCTATCTGAATAACGTCATCGCCCAGAGCGGGGCTGCCTGCTCGGTGTACTACCATTCCCTGGATACCGGGGAAGTATTCTACAATTATTCCGGCAAAATGCCTGCCGGTGATCTGATCCGTCCCTACGTGGCGGCGGCTGTACTGCGCCAGGTGGAAGACAGGGACCTGGCGCTGGATGAAGTATACACCCTGCGGGAAAAGGACCTCCGGCCCCACAGCCCGGTCCTGGGGAAACTGCCTGCCGGCAGCAAACTGACGGTGCAGAATCTGCTGGAAGCCATGATCCTGCAGAACGATACCACGGCCCTGTATAAACTGATCTGGATCGCCGGCCGGGAAGACATGAACGAATGGCTGTCCAAACAGGGGTATGCGGATACGGTGATCGGCAGCCACGACCTTCCCACCCAGGAAAATGCTCAGGATGCCCTGGCTCCCAAAGAGAAACGGGAACTGAGCTATACGTCCGTGAACGATATGGTGAACCTTTTGACCAGCCTGTACCAGGGCAAATGCGTCAGCCGGGAAAAGGATGCCTATCTGCTGGGCCTGCTGCAGAAGCAGCCGGAACGGGATATGCTGGGAGCCCTGCTGCCGGATAAGGTGAAAATTGCCGGGTACCAGGCGAACCATGGCCAAGTACTGGGAGCGGCCGGCATTGTCTATGCCAAGGAAAAATATGTGCTGGTGGTCATGATGGATAAAGCGGTGCGTCCAGAGGAAACCCGCAAGACCATCAACCAGATCTCTTCGATTATCTTCAATACAGTCAATGACAAAGAGGTGTTCAAGAAATGACGAAAAAAGTGGACGTAGCCATCATCGGCGGCGGTCCTGCGGCCATTTATGCGGCCTATGAGTTCGTACTGAAATATCCCAAGGTCAGCGTGCTGATCCTGGAGGAAGGCCATGCCATCGATTTGCGGAACTGTCCCATCATTGCAGGCAAGGTGGAAAAGTGCATCCGGTGTACCCCCTGCAGCATCATGCGGGGCTTCGGCGGTGCCGGGGCCTTCTCCGACGGCAAGTACAACTTCACCACGGAATTCGGCGGCTGGCTCAGCGATTACATCCCCAAAAAGACGGTGATGGAACTGATCGACTATGTGGACGAAATCAATCTGAAGCACGGGGCCCCCGGGGAAGTATATTCCACCAAGAACTGTAAAATCGGCCGGGAGGCCCTGGGACACGACCTTCACCTCCTGAATGCCAAGGTGCGCCATCTGGGTACGGACAACAACCGGAAGCTCATGGCCAGCATCTACCGATTCCTGATTGAACATGGCATCCAGATCCAGTGCGACACCCAGGTGGAGACCTTCAAGCCCTGCGACGGGGGTTACGAAGTGTTCCTGAAGGACAGCGATGAGACTGTGAAATGCACGTATCTGATCGGCGCACCGGGCCGGGCCGGGGCCGAATGGTTCTCGGATCAGTGCGAAGCCCTGGGCCTGGAAGTGACCAACAACCAGGTGGATGTGGGCGTCCGGGTGGAAGTGCCGGCGGCGGTGTTCCAGCACATCACCGATGAGGTGTACGAAGCCAAGCTGGTCTACCGGACGAAGCAGTATGGTGACCGGGTGCGGACCTTCTGCATGAACCCCAACGGATATGTGGTGGCGGAGAACACCGATGGCATCGTCACGGTGAACGGCCACAGCTTCAGTGACCCCAAGAAGAACAGCGGCAACACCAACTTTGCGCTGCTGGTGAGCAACCGGTTCACGGAACCCTTCAAGGAACCCCATCGGTATGGCAAGCACATTGCGTCCCTGTCCAACATGCTGGGGGGTGGTGTGCTGGTACAGCGGTTCGGAGACCTGATCAAGGGCCGGCGGACCAATGCCCATCGACTGAGCCAGAGCTTTCTGCGGCCCACGCTGAATGCCGTGCCCGGAGATTTGAGCCTGGTGCTGCCCAAACGGCATCTGGACAATATCATTGAAATGATCTACGCCCTGGATAAAGTGGCACCGGGCACGGCCAATGACGATACCCTGCTGTATGGGGTAGAGGTAAAATTCTACAGCAGCCGGCTGGAACTGGATGACCGGCTGGAGACGAAACTGCCCAACTTCTTTGCCATCGGTGACGGGGCCGGCATCACTCGGGGCCTGAGCCAGGCCAGCGCCAGCGGCGTGTACGTGGCCCGGATCATCGGGGAGAGGATGCGGAAATAAAAAACGAGAGCTGCCAAACGGCAGCTCTCGTTTTTTATTTCCCTCAATTGTTCAAAAATACCGCTTTCAGGGCATTGCACAGTTCCATGCCCAGGGTGTCAGGGCTCAGCGGATACCAGGAGGGATCAGGGAATTTTTCTCCATCCACCTTCTGACCCAGGCCGTTGTACCGGTACTGCACCAGGTCGGAGACCACCCGCAGCCGCACATCATACTGGGATTGGAGGAGCAGGGTCCTGGGCGCAGTGCCCGGGGCCTTTTTGTTCACCCATTTGTTCCACAGGGTGATGATCCCGCTTTTGGGGTCTGCTTTCAGGGTCCGGGAATCGTAGTACACATCGTAGGTACTGTTGCTGCCCACCAGGGTCCAGGCAGCCTCCTCGTCGGTGGGAGGCACCGGCAGTTTTTCCGGGTCGGCCGTTTTTTGGACGTCTCCGGAAAGGGCTGTTTTTACGGTTGTTTTGGACCCGGATGCCGCTTCATCCAGGGGCACAGGGATACCTTTTTGTGAACCATTTGTTACAGAAACCGTTTCTTTTTCCGCCGCATCAGCCATTGGGCCCCCAAAAAGCAGGAATGGGACGGTGCAGAGCGAAACAAAACATATAGGAAGGAAATGGCTTTTTTTCATCATAGACATCCTTTCATCAAGAAAACCATGGGACTATTGTACCACATCAGGGAAAAATATGGTGTACTGAAGTGTGGAAAAGTCCGGAAACAAGGAGGCATGCTCCATGAAAATCCGTTTTTTGGGCGCTGATAAGATCGTGACCGGTTCCTGCCATCTGCTGGAAGTGGGCGGCAGGAAGATCCTGCTGGACTGCGGCATGTTCCAGGGCCCCAAAGTCATCAAAGACCTGAATCGCCGGCCGTTTGCCTTCAATCCCGGTGAAATCGATGCGGTGATTTTAAGCCATGCCCACATCGATCACAGCGGCCTGCTGCCCAAACTGGTGAAGGAAGGGTTCAAAGGGTTCATCCACTGTACCCACGTTACAGAAGAACTGTGCCAGATCCTGCTGCCCGACTGCGGCCATATCCAGGAATCTGATGCAGAAGTGGCCACCCGGAAGGGGCTGCGGGCCGGCAAGAGCAGGGTGGAACCTTTATATACGGCGGACGATGCTTATCTGTGCCTGAAGCATTTCATCACCCATGATTACGATGAGAACATTGAACTGTACCCGGGCATCACCTTCCGGTTCCGGGTGGCAGGCCATATCCTGGGGAGCGCACTGGTGACTCTGGAACTGGAAGAGAACGGGAAGAAAACGAAGCTGATCTTTACCGGGGATATCGGCCAGCCCAATGTACCCATCCTGGATGACCCCTACCAGATTTCCGGCGCGGACTTCATCATCACCGAATCCACCTATGGGGACCGGATCCACGAAAAGATCGACCGGCAGCAGGAGTTGTGCGACATCATGAAGGATGCCCTGAGCCGGGGCGGCAACGTGATCATCCCGGCTTTTGCCGTAGGCCGTACCCAGGTGATGCTGTACTACTTCCAGAAGCTGATGGCCAGCGGACAGCTGCCCCGGATCCCCATTTACGTGGACAGCCCCATGGCCATCAAGGCCACCCAGGTGATGCAGTTCAATCCGGAAGAGTACGATGAGGAGGCAACTACCATTTTCCGCCAGCAGAAGGGCAAACTCATCGACATGCCCAATGTGAAGTACACGGAAACTCCGGCGGAATCCAGGGCCATCAACGACCTGCCCAGCCCCATGATCATTTTGTCGGCCAGTGGTATGGCGGATGCCGGGCGGGTGCTCCACCATCTGAAACACAACCTGTGGCGGAAGGACAGTTCGGTGATCTTCGCCGGATACCAGGCGGAAGGAAGCCTGGGGCGGCGGCTGCTGGACGGGGCCAAAAAGGTGAAGATCATGGGAGAAGACATCGTGGTGGGGGCCAGGATCTACAACATGTCTGGCTTTTCCGCCCATGCGGACAAGGACCAGATGCTGGCCCTGTACAAGGGGATGGAGCAGAAACCGAAATGCTTCTTTGTGGTCCACGGGGAATACGATTCAGCCAGTCATTTTGCCCACCTGCTGAATACGGAACTGGGCACAGCCACCTACATTCCCAACTACGGGGATACGGCGGTCATCGACGGCACCGACTGGCATATCGAGGAAAGCCAGATTGTGGTGGCGGCACCGGCCATCCAGTCTCTCCGGGACTATCTGCGGAGCTTCGAAAAAGAATACCTGGCCTACAAGGGCCGCATGGAACAGATCGTTACCCACGACCCCAAACGGATCCCCGATGTGCGGGGCAAGCTGGATAAGATCCGCAAATACATTGACAATGTGATGAGGACCCTGTAAAAAGTTTGACATACGCAGGGGAAAAATATATAATAGGAAAGTCGAAATCATGTAGTTTACTTTGAGGATGCTTCTTGACGAGCATCCTCTTGATTTATCTGGAAATAAGAGGGGATTGGGCTTTTATGATTAGAAATGATTTGCGTAACATTGCCATCATCGCTCACGTTGACCATGGTAAGACGACCCTGGTCGATGCCATGCTGAAACAGAGCGGTGTATTCCGGGCCAACCAGCAGGTACAGGAACGGGTCATGGACTCCAACGATCAGGAAAGAGAACGTGGTATCACCATCCTGGCCAAGAATACGTCCGTAATGCATGATGGCTGCAAAATCAACATCCTGGATACTCCGGGCCATGCCGATTTCGGCGGCGAAGTGGAACGGGTGCTGAACATGGTTGACGGCGTGCTGCTGCTGGTAGACGCCTACGAAGGCCCCATGCCCCAGACCAAATACGTGCTGCGGAAAGCACTGGAACATCATCTGAAACCCGTCGTGGTCATCAATAAGATCGACCGTCCGGATCAGCGGGTGGAAGAAGTGGTGGATGAAGTCCTGGACCTGTTCATCGAACTGAACGCCAACGACGATCAGCTGGACTTCCCGGTGGTGTACTGCTCCGCCAAGAAGGGCATTGCCAAGCTGTCCATGGATGATGAAAGCGACAACCTGGAACCCCTGTTCCGCACCATCATCAAGAGCATTCCCGCTCCTGACGTGGATGTGGATGCACCGCTGCAGATGCTGGTCAATACCCTGGACCATGATAACTTCGTGGGCCGGATCGTGGTGGGCCGTGTGGTCCGCGGGACCATCCACAACGGTGAACAGGTGTGCCTGATGCACGATGACAAACGGACCAACGAGAAAATCGGCCGTCTGTACACCTATGAAGGCCTGAAACGGGTGGAAGTGCCCGAAGCCAAAGCCGGTGACATCATTGCTCTGATCGGTCTGGCTGACGCTGAAATCGGCGACACCATCGCTGACGTGGACAATCCCGAACAGCTGCAGGGCATCAAGGTGGACGAACCTACTCTGTCCATGACGTTCTCCGTGAACGACAGCCCGTTTGCCGGCCAGGAAGGCGACTTCATCACCAGCCGTCACCTGCGTGACCGTCTGTATAAAGAAGTGGAAACCAACGTTTCCATGAAGGTGGAAGATACCGACAGCCCCGATACCTTCAAGGTATCCGGCCGTGGCGAACTGCATCTGTCCGTGCTGATCGAAGCCATGCGGCGTGAAGGCTTCGAACTGCAGGTGGGCAAACCGACCGTAATCATGCACCGGGACGAAAACGGCAAGCTGCTGGAACCCATGGAAGCACTGACCATCGAAGTGCCGCAGGACTTCATGGGCCCTGTGATGGAAGGCCTGGGCATCCGTAAGGCTGAACTGCAGAATATGACCGAAGTGGCCGGCTACCTGCGCATGGACTTCATCATCCCTGCCCGTGGCCTGATCGGCTTCCGGAACCAGTTCCTGACCGATACCAAGGGGAATGGCATCATGAACCACGTATTCGCCGGCTGGGGCGCATACAAGGGCGACATCCCCGGCCGTACCCGCGGCAGCCTGGTGGCTTTTGAAGCCGGTACTACCACCGCTTACGGTATCGATAAATGCCAGGCCAGAGGCACCATGTACGTGAACCCGGGCGAAGAAGTCTACGAAGGTCAGATCGTGGGCGAAAACAGCCGGGAAGATGATATGGATGTGAACCCCTGCAAAAAGAAGCACGTATCCAATATGCGTGCCGCCGGGTCCGATGATGCGGTCCGTCTGGTACCGCCGCAGACATTCTCTCTGGAAGGGGCTCTGGAACACATCAACGACGATGAAACGGTGGAAGTCACTCCCAAGAGTATCCGCATGAGAAAGAAAATCCTGTCCCGTCTGGAACGGGCCCGCACCCGGGCGCGCAACGCACGGGCGTAATGAAAAAGGCTGCCGCTTTTGCGGCGGCCTTTTTTGCTATAGGCTACGAGCCTGGAGCCACGAGCCGAAGGAAAAAATTTGCCAAAGGCAAATTTTATGGTGTACAATAAGATGATACCAAGAAGGGAGGAGGTCGCCTATGTTTGCCCGCTTTCAATCTCATAAGGACGTGCCGGAAAAACCGGAGGAAACCCGGGATAACGGCCTGACCCTGCTCACCACACCCAATCTGGATCTCTGTCTGCGGACGCCGGCCAGTCTGGAGGATATCGTCCCCTATGGCCAGCTGATCATGGAGGGCAAGGGCCTGCTGCTCTGCCTCAACGACCTGGCGGAGCCGGATAAGGTCCGGGCCCAGGATTATCTGGCCGGGGTGGCCTACACCATTGGGGCCACCGAAACAGAAGTATCACCGGAAGTGACCATGTACCTGCCGGGAGAAGTGAATACCATTCATGAGTAAGGCCATTTGAGTGGGGCTGCCCTGTGTGGCAGCCCTTTTTTAACGAAGGAGAAGCCATGTCGTCCCAATTTGTCCATTTACATACCCATACCCAGTATTCCCTGCTGGATGGGGCCTGCCGGATCCCGGACCTGGTGGCCTATGCCAGGGAACTGGGTATGCCGGCCCTGGCCATCACTGACCATGGGGTCATGTACGGGGTCATCGAATTCTATCAGGAATGCAAAAAAGCCGGCATCAAACCCATCATCGGCTGCGAAGTGTACATCACCTCCGGGTCCCACCTGGACAAGAGCCTGGAGTCCCGCAGCAAGCTGTACCACCTGATCCTGCTGGTGGAGAACAAGACAGGCTACCAGAACCTGATGAAAATCGTTTCCATCGGAGAAGTGGAGGGATTCTACTACAAGCCCCGGATCGACATGGACGTGCTGCGCCAGTACCATGAGGGCCTGATCTGTCTGTCCGCCTGCGTGGCCGGCGAGGTGCCCCGGCACATCCTCCGGGGAGAACTGGAGACCGCGGAAAAGGTCATGCTGGAATACCTGGACATCTTCGGGCGGGATCATTACTACCTGGAAATCCAGAACCACGGCCTGCCGGAAGAAGCCACTGTGCGCCAGGAGCTCCATGCCCTGGCCAGGAAGCATGGCATCAAGCTGGTGGCCACCAATGACCTTCACTATATCCATAAGGAGGATGCCGCAGGCCAGGACATCCTGCTGTGCATCCAGACCAACGCCCGGTACCTGGATCCCCAGCGGATGCGATTCAACAATGATTCCTACTACCTGAAGAGCCGGGAGGAGATGGAAGAACTGTTTCCGGATGACCCGGAGGCACTGGACAACACCCTGGAAATTGCCGACAAATGCAATTTGGAACTGGAATTCGGCCATCTGCTGCTGCCGGAATTCCCCCTGCCCGAGGGGGAGACCATGGACGGCTTCCTGCGGAAACTGTGCGAACAGGGCTTCCCTTCCCGGTATCCTGATGATGACGGTACGGCCCGGAAACGGATGGAGTATGAGCTGGGCATCATCAGGCAGATGGGGTATTCCGGGTACTTCCTGATCGTATGGGACTTCATCAACTATGCCCGTACCCATGACATCCCTGTGGGGCCCGGCAGAGGCAGTGCCGCCGGCAGTATCGTGGCGTACCTGACGGGCATCACCAGCATCGATCCGCTGAAGTACAACCTGATCTTTGAACGGTTCCTGAACCCGGAACGGGTGAGCATGCCCGATATTGATACGGATATCTGCTACGTGAAACGGCATCTGGTGGTGGATTACCTGGCCCGGAAATACGGAGAGAGCCATGTGGCCCAGATCATCACCTTCGGGACCCTGGCGGCCAAGGCGGCCATCAAGGATGTGGGACGGGCCATGGACATTCCCCTGAACGTGGTGAATCAGGTGAACAAGCTGATCCCCAATACACCAGGCACCACCCTGAAAGGAGCCCTGGAGGGCAGCCGGGAATTGCGGCAGCTGCGGGATCAGGATCCCAATATCGCTCAGTTGCTGGACTTCGCCCAGAAGGTGGAAGGCATGCCCCGGCACACCTCCACCCATGCGGCAGGGGTGGTCATCACCCCCGGGGAACTGACGGACTATGTGCCCTTGCAGATCACCAGCAGCAGCGACGACGAACATGAATATATCTGTACCCAGTATGACAAGGACCGGTCGGAGAGCCTGGGCCTGCTGAAAATGGACCTGCTGGGTCTGCGGACCCTGACTGTGATCGACGACGCCCTGAAGATGATCAAAAAGAATAAGGGTGTGGATGTGGACATCCGCAGGATCGACCTCCATGATCCCAGGACCTGCAGGATGCTCTGCGACGGGGATACAGCCGCTGTGTTCCAGATGGAAAGTGACGGCATGACCCGGCTTATGAAACAGCTGGCTCCGGAGGGTTTCGAGGATCTGATCCCCCTGGTGGCCCTGTACCGTCCCGGGCCTCTGGGCAGCGGCATGGCAGAGGACTTCATTGCCGGTCGTCACGGGAAGCGTACAGCCCAGGTGCTGCACCCGCTGATGGAACCCATCGTGGCGGATACCTACGGGGTGATCCTGTACCAGGAGCAGGTTATGCAGATCGTATCCGCCCTGGGGGGATTCACCCTGGGCGAAGCCGATATCCTGCGCCGGGCCATGGGCAAGAAAAAGGCCAAGCTGCTGGATTCCATGAAGGAAAAGTTTCTGGACGGGGCCGAAAAGCTCCATGGCATCAGCCGGGAACTGGGCGAGAAGATCTTTGCGCTGCTGCAGCATTTCGCCGGTTATGGCTTCAACAAATCCCATTCGGCTGCCTACGCCCTGGTGGCCTATGACACCGCCTGGCTGAAGGCCAACTATCCGGTGGAATACATGGCGGCCTTCCTGAACAGCATCATCACCGTGGCGGACAAGGTGAGCTGGTACATCGGCATCTGCCGTGACATGGGCATCCAGGTGCTGCCTCCGGATATCAACACCAGTGAAGCAGGCTTTTCCGTGGACGGCCATACCATCCGCTTTGGCCTGGGGGCCATCAAGAGTGTAGGGGATGCGGCGGTGTCCGTGATCCTGGAGGAACGGAAGAAGCGCGGACCGTTCAAGGACTTCTTCGACTTCACCCGTCGGGTGGATCTGAGCCGGGTGAACAAAAGAGTGGTAGAAGCCCTGATCAAAAGTGGCTCCCTGAACGGGTTCGGATTGAAACGCAGCCAGCTGCTGGCCATCATGGATCCGGCCCTGGAAGCAGCAGCCAGCGAGCAGAGGGACCGGCTCACCGGGCAGATGGGACTGTTCGGGGAGGAGGAAATCGCCAGCGCCAACACCATCCCCATCCCGGATCTGCCGGAGATCCCTCAGGAGGAGATCCTGCGGCTGGAGAGAGAACTGATCGGATTCTACGTGACAGGCCATCCCCTGGACAAGTATAAAAACGCCCTGAAACGCCTGACCCCTCTGATCAAATGCACGGAGGAGAACTTCAGGGACGGGGAGCGCATCGTGGTGGGAGGCATCATCTCCGATCTGAAGCTCCGGTCCACCAGGAACGGGGAACAGATGGCCTCCTTCGTCCTGGAAGATCTGTCCGGCAGCCTGACAGTGATCGCCTTTCCCCGGGCCTATACCACCAGCCGGAACCAGATCGACAAGGACAGGATCGTCCTGGTCAGCGGTGTACTGAAGCTGGACGAAGAGCAGGCCCGGATCTTCGCCAACAAGGTGGAACCCCTGCAGGAGGCGGCGAAGGAAGTGCACCTGACCATCGGTCACGGGCGGAATACTCCGGCGGTGCAGCGGCAGCTGGGGGGCGTGTTTGCAGCCTTCCACGGAAAGAACCCGGTGTATCTCCATGTGGAGGATACCCAGCAGGTGATCCGTACCCTGCCCAGGTTCTGGGTGGACCTGGAGGCTCCCGGGTTTGCAGAAGCGATTGAAAGGGTGCTGGGTGCCGGAAGCCTAAAGCTGTAAGAGCTGGAATTGTTTCCCGTTGAACGGAAAAATCAAAAGGAATGGAAACCATAAGACAAAGGGAATGGGAAAGCCATAACCTTTGTCTTATATTTTATGAAAAAAAGAGTTTATTTATCTTGCAATTCTGTAGAATTTTCCGTTACAGAAGTTGGATTGAATAATTTGATAATTATGAATTAGGAAGAAAAACGAAGATAATCGACTAAAAAAGATTGTATACATGATGTTCATAAAAACACTCCGGTTATCTGACAAATCTGTGCAATCCCTTGCATAGGTTGAAAACACGTGTTACAATTGGATTGTGTGGTTTTGAACTATATGATTTTTAGGAGGTCGCTTTGTAATGAACATCATTGTATGTGTAAAACAGGTACCGGATACCGCTGAAATGAAAATCGATCCGGTCACCAACAACCTCGTCAGAGATGGTGTAACCAATATCATGAACCCGTATGACCAGTATGCTCTGGAAACGGCTCTGGAACTGAAGGATCAGATGGGTGCACATGTCACTGTTATTACCATGGGACCGCCCCATGCAGAATCTGTCCTGAGAGACTGCCTGGCCGTTGGCGCCGATGAAGCCAAACTGGTCAGCGACAGAGCTTTTGGTGGCGCTGATACCCTGGCAACCTCCGCGGCCCTGGCCAATACCATCAAACACTTCGGTATTCCTGATCTGATCCTGTGCGGCCGTCAGGCTATCGATGGTGATACCGCCCAAGTAGGGCCGGAAATCGCTGAACATCTGGATCTGCCGCAGGTAACGGCTGCTCTGAAAGTCAAAGTCGACGGGGATACCGTAGTCGTTGACAGAGATAACGAAAAGATGTCCATGACCTTCACCATGAAGATGCCCTGCGTGGTCACCGTAATGCGCAGCACCGACCTGCGTTTCGCCAGCATCAGAGGCAAACTGAAAGCCAGAAAGGCTGAAGTTCCTGTATATTCCGCTGCTGATCTGGAAATTCCTCTGGATATCATCGGTAAGAAGGGGTCTCCGACTCAGGTTATGAAGAGCTTCACTCCGAAAGTTACGCAAGTCCACGGCGAAATCTTCAATGATGAAGATCCGGAAGTTGCAGTGGATAAGTTAGTGAACAAACTGATCGAAGACAAGATTATTACGAAGTGAGGTAGGGTATAAATGGCTAACACGAAGGGTTTAAAGACCGGTAACGAAAAAGATTTATGGGTCTATGTTGAACATTACAAAGGCGAACCTGTCAATGTAGTATATGAACTGCTGGGCGAATGCCGGAAACTGGCCGACAAATGCCATCAGAAACTGGCTGCCGTACTGATGACCGACGATGCCAAGAACGTTCCCCAGGACCTGATCGCTCGTGGTGCTGATCTGGTTTATGTCTGCACCGATCCTGCTTTCAAATATTATTCCACGGATGAATATACCAACGCTTTCTGCGAAATGATCGAAGAATACCATCCTTCCGCCGTATTCATCGGCGCTACCAACGATGGTCGTGACCTGGGGCCCCGTATCGCTGCCCGGATGAACACCGGTCTGTGCGCAGACTGCACCGTCCTGGACGCTGAAGAAGACGGCCTGATTGAATGGACCCGTCCTGCTGCCGGTGGTAACATCATGGCTACCATCCTGTGCAAAGAACATCGTCCCCAGATGGGTACCGTACGTCCCAAGACCTTCAAGGCTCTGGAACCGGATGCTTCCCGTACCGGTGAAGTCATCAACTACACCCTAAAGAACCATGTGGAAGACCGTGTAACCTGCATCCGCAGAGAAGAAGTGGAAGCCGAAGGCGAAATGGCCATCGACGATGCTCCGTACGTATGCTCCGGCGGCCGTGGCATGAAAGCCAAGGAAAACTTCAGCCTGCTGTATGATCTGGCCCACGTCATGGGCGGCGCCGTAGGCGGCAGCCGTGCAGCTGTGGATGAAGGATTCGTAGAACATCCTCGTCAGGTTGGTCAATCCGGTAAAACTGTAACTCCGAAGATTTACTTCGCCTGCGGTATTTCCGGTTCCGTTCAGCACAAAGCTGGTATGAGCAAATCCGATACCATTGTTTGCATCAACAAGGATCCGGACGCTCCTATGTTCGAAATCTCCAAGTATGGTATCGTTGGCGATGCCCTGAAGATCCTGCCTCTGCTGACTGCAAAGATCAAGGCCTTCAAGGAATCCTAATTTCATAGGCGAACTGAAAAGTCCGGGCTGTCAAAGTCCGGACTTTTTTTCAAGAGAAGCATACGAGAAGGAAAAGAATCTATCAGAGGGGGATCTTCTCATGAAAAAAACGAAAATCATCTGCACCCTGGGTCCGGCCACCGATAAGAAAGACCTGCTGGTCAATATGATCAATGCCGGTATGGATCTGGCCCGGTTCAACTTTTCCCATGGTTCCCATGAGGAATGTGAAGCCCGGCTGAACCTGCTGAAAGAAGCGGTGAAGGAAACCGGCAAAGTCGTCGGCTATGTGGCCGATACCAAGGGGCCGGAAATGCGCCTGGGTCTGTTCAAGGGGGATAAGACCACGCTGGTGCCCGGCCATGAATTCATCCTGACCACGGACGATGTGGAAGGGACTGCGGAAAAGGCCCATGTGAACTATGCCGGTCTGCCGGAAGAAGTGAAGAAGGGTGACACCATCCTGCTGAACGACGGCAAACTGTCCCTGGAAGTGGAATCCACCACTTCCAAAGAAATCTATACCAAAGTTGTGAACGGCGGGGAAATCTCCTCCCGGAAACGGGTGGCAGTGCCCGGTGCGTTCCTGAAACTGCCGTTTTTGTCCGATGCGGACCGGTCCGACATTACGTTCGCGGCCCAGCATGGCATGGATTATGTGGCCGCTTCCTTCGTCCGCAACGCCCATGATGCCATGGAGATCCGCCGGCTGCTGGAGAGCCTGGGGTCCCATATGGGCATCATCGCCAAGATCGAGAACCAGGAAGGCGTGGACAACATCGACGAAATCCTGCAGGTGGTGGATGGCGTCATGGTAGCCCGTGGGGACCTGGGTGTGGAAATCCCCATGGAAGACGTGCCCATTGTGCAGAAGCAGATCATTGCCAAATGCAACGCCATGGGCAAACCGGTGGTGACGGCTACCCAGATGCTGGAAAGCATGATCACCAACTACCGGGCTACGAGAGCCGAAGCCAACGATATCGCCAACTCCATCTTCGATGGCACCGATGCCATCATGCTGAGCGGCGAAACGGCCTCCGGGGCCTATCCGCTGGAAGCGGTGCAGACCATGGCCCGGATCGCCAAACGGACGGAAGAAGCCATCGACTATGTGCATGTGTTCCAGCACAAGGGCATCGGGGCCCAGGTCCAGATGACGGACGCCATCAGCCATGCCACGGTGCAGATTGCCCAGGAACTGGAAGCCAACGCCATCATGTCCATTACGGAAAGCGGTTACACCGCCCGGATGGTAGCCAAGTATCGGCCGAAAGCCACGGTCATCGGGGTGTCCCCGGTGGACGAGAGCCTGCGGCGCATGACGCTGTACTGGGGCGTGGTGCCTTTAAAGGGTGAGAACAAACCCAGCACCGATGCGCTGATCGATGCCTCCCTGAAAGATGCCCTGGCAGCAGGCCTGATCAAGAAGGGCGATTCCCTGGTGGTCACCGCCGGCATGCACGTGGGCAAGGTGGGCAGCACCAACCTGATCCAGGTGGTCAATGTGGGCGAAAAGATCGTGTCCGGGCAGGGCATCGGCAAGAAAGCCACCAGCGGCATCGTGCTGCGGGTGGAAAAGAAATCCGATCTGGATGCTTTCAAACCGGGTATGATCCTGGCAGTGGCTTCCCTGGAAAATGAAATGGGAACCAAGGCAGCCCAGGCCGGTGGCATCATCGCCGAAGAAGGGGGATTTACCTCTCCGGCAGCCATCATCGGCATCAACTACGGGATTCCGGTGATCATCGGTGCCAAAGGGGCCATGGATGCCCTGGAAACCGGTGACCTGGTCACCCTGGATGTGGCTACCGGTTCGGTGTATGCCGGAAAGATCAATGTAAAGTAAGAGCCGGGAAGCGGTTCTTGCGTTACTTTCCAAATTGTATCTGATGCATAAAAAAGAAGCTGTGAAACGTACCGGAAAATACGGTATGTTTCACAGCTCTTTTGATACAAGCAATCCACCGGTGAGGTGTCATGGTTTCTTCCATTGGTGCCAGCCTTCTGCAATCCCCCAGGAGATGCCCAGTACCAGCAGATAAAACAGTTCCAATGGGAAATGCTGCAATCCGCCTCCCCATTTCGTTACAGCGTATTCCAGCTGATCGATGAACAGGGGATGGATCAGGTAGATTACAAAAGAACGGTCGCTCATCCGTTTCAGAGCCCCTTGCAAGGGGTACCTGCCGCTTTGCAGGATCATGCTGAAGAACAGCACCGAGGCGATGGTGTATACCAGGCCGGGCAGGCTCAGCTGCTGCAGAGAATTGATGGTGTTTTCGTAGGGCATGCCGTAGAGATCGGTCCAGCGGTAGAACATCCAGGTATTGAATCCGGCGCTGGCAGCAAAAAAAGCCGTCAAAAGGGCTTTCTTTCCGGTAATCAGCGCCTTGAAACCCTCATAATGCCGGGCAATCACGCCGCCCAGCATGAAAATGAACAGGTAGAAGAAGGGAAAGTAGTTCAGCCGAAAGTTCATCAGATTGGTCAAAAGCCAGCTCTGGGCGATCCAGCTGGGATAGGACCAGAAGTGGAAACTCCCTTCGTACAGCAGCACCTGCAGCACGAACAGCACCGCCAGGGAAAGCTTCAGTCCCACTGTTTCCATCGCTCGCATCAGTCCCCGCCACAGGGGGAACAGCAGGTAGAACCAGATCAGGATCACCAGGAAGTAGATGTGGTACTGGGCTGTGCCGAAGAACAGGGAAAAGAGGATGTTGGAAGGGTCCAGGACCGAAAGATCCCGATTCAAGATCGTGTAGTAGAGCAGATAGAGCAGGGAAGCAATGAGATAGGGCTTTCCAATGCTGTGCAGCCGCTTCTTCAGGAATGCCCCGTAGGAGAAAGGTTCTTCCAGGGGCTTGCTGTAGAACAGGCCATACCCGGAGATGAAGAAAAAGGCCGGCACGCTGTAGCGGCTCAGGATGTTGGTGACAAGGGCCGCAAAAGGCGTGGCTGTCTCTGCACTGATGGCCATGCTGCCCACATGGATGGCGATGACCCCCAGCATACAGATGCCACGCAGGTTATCAAAAACAGGATTCCGTTGTTTCACAGTCGTCTCCTTTCATTCGTAACAATTTATTATAAAATGAACAGGACCCAATCACAAGCCCCTTTCTCTTGCCTTTTTGGAAATCTTTCATTACAATGGAACGTAGCAACCAAAAAGGAGGTTTCCGCCTTGAATCCGAAAATCCGTCAATTGTCCCGGGGGGCCCTGCTGCTTGCCCTGGGCGTTTTGAGCCAGCAGCTGCGTCTGGTGATTCCCCTGCCTGTCCCGGTGATGACCCTGCTCATCGGCAGCCTGGTGAATACCTGCCTGGCCCTGGCGGCCGTCCATACCTCCCGGATCCTGGCCTGGGTGGTGTGCGGGGCCCTGGCCTGCATCGCCTTCCTCCAGGGGCACATCATCGGAGCCCTGGTGCCGGTGATTACCCTGGGCAATGGTATGTTCGTGGAGATGCTGCTGATCCCCGGGGAAAAGAAGGTCCGTTATGTGGGGGCACCCTGTGCCAAGACCCTGGTGATGCTCATCGGACTGTGCGGCGTGTTCTACATGCTCCATTTCCCCATGCACCTGGTGTGGAAGATGCTCAGTGTCTTCATCCCGACCCAATTCTTTACAGGGCTCATAGGGGTCCTGCTGGCAGATGGGATCCAGAGCCGGCTGGGAAAACAGAATCGATAAAATCCTGTTTCCTTTGTAACAAAAACAGGTGGATTTTTCGGAGTGGGTAGTGTATAGTTATCGTATTGGACTTTTTTGATTCTGGTAGTACAGGAGTTTTTTCAATGCAGATTATCGTTGTAGGCTGCGGTAAGGTGGGACGCAGCATTGTGGCTCAACTTTCCAAAGAAGATAATAATGTGACAGTGATTGACACCAATGCCCAGATCATCCGCAACATTTCCACCAACTACGATGTAATGGGCATCGTGGGCAACGGGTCCAGTTTCACCATCCTGGACCAGGCCGACCTGGCCCACACGGACATGATCATTGCGGTGACGGAACGGGATGAAGTGAACCTGCTCACCTGTGTCATCGCCAAGCTGAACAACAATAAGATCCATACGGTGGCCCGGGTGCGGAGCCCTCAGTATGCCGGGGAACTGGCCAAGCTGCAGAAGGGGCTGGATCTTACCATGACCATCAACCCGGAAATGGAAGCGGCCAAGGAAATTTCCCGGCTGCTGAACTTCCCTTCCGCCATCGAAATCTTCAGCTTCGCCCGGAACCGGATTGATCTGCTGCGCTTCCGGGTCCCTCCCATTTCCGTGCTGGTGGGGCGCAGCCTGAAGGATATCTCCGATTTGACCACCAATCTGCTGGTATGCATCATTGAACGGAACAGCAACATCATGGTCCCCAACGGAGATACGGTGATCCAGCAGGGGGATGTGCTCACCATCATTGCCATGCCCCGGGATGCCCAGAGTTTCTTCAAGAAGATCGGCGTGCGCACCAACAAATGCAGGAACGTGATGATCGTAGGGGGCGGCCAGCTGAGCTTCTATCTGAGCAAGCTGCTGCTGAACAATCATGCCAACGTGACCATCGTGGAACGGGATATGGAGCGATGTGAAGAACTGGTGAATGCCCTGCCCGGGGTTACGGTGGACTGCGGCGACGGCACAGAAAAGGAACTGCTGGAGGAAGAGCATCTGGAGAATATGGATGGCTTTGTGGCCTGTACGGGCCTGGACGAAGTCAATACCATCCTGTCCCTGTATGCCATGAAACATGTGGGCCGGAAGGTGGTCACCAAGGTGAACCACGTGGACTTCGGCGACGTCATCGAAGGGCTGCAGCTGGACAGCATTGTGAACCCCAAGGAACTGACCGCCCAGAAAATCGTGCATTATGTGCGGGCTGCAGGCAACAGCCTGGAATCCAATGTGGAGACCCTGTACAAGCTCATGAACGGACGAGTGGAAGCCCTGGAATTTTTGCTGGAAAAGAAATCTTCCATCATTGGGGTGAAACTGGCGGATCTGAATTTGAAACCCAATGTGCTGATTGCCGGCATTGTCCGGGACGGACGGCTGATCATCCCCGGCGGCCAGGATGCCTTCCAGGTGGGGGATACGGTCATTGTGGTGACCACCCATCTGGGCTTTCACGAAATCTTCAACATCCTGGCGTAAGAAGGAGTCTTATTCATGAATTATCCTGTCATTGCACGGGTGCTTTCCTGGCTCCTGTGCACGGAGGGCGTGCTGCTGCTCCTGCCCTGTATCATCTCCCTGATCTTCGGGGAAGACCAGGGGATGGTGTACTTTGCGCTGGCAATCCTGGCCATTGCAGTGGGCCTTCTGGCCTCTCGGAGGAAACTTCCCAATCAGGCCATCTACCAGCGGGAGGGGTTTGTGGCCGTGGGGCTTTCCTGGCTGCTGCTTTCCCTGTACGGGGCCCTGCCTTTTGTACTCACCGGGGAAATCCCCAGCTATGTGGACGCCCTGTTTGAAATCGTGTCCGGATTCACCACCACCGGGTCTTCCATCCTGGACAATGTGGAGGCCCTGTCCCGTACCAGCCTGTTCTGGAGGAGTTTCTCCCACTGGATCGGGGGGATGGGAGTGCTGGTGTTCATTTTGATGCTGATTCCCGGCAACGGCGGCACCCAGATGAACCTGATGCGGGCGGAGAGCCCCGGACCGGACGTTTCCAAATTCGTGCCCCGGGTGCGGAATACAGCCATGGTACTGTATAAAATCTACCTGAGCATGACCCTGGTGCAGATTGCCCTGCTGGCGGCCACCGGCATGAACTGGTTCCACAACCTGTGCATCACCTTCGGGACGGCGGGGACCGGGGGGTTCGGCATCCTGAATGACAGCTGTGCCAGCTATACTCCGGTCCAGCAGTGGATCGTCACCGTATTCATGATTGCTTTCGGCGTGAACTTTTCGTTTTATTACCTGTTCCTGCTGAAAAAGGTGGGGGAAGCGTGCCGTATGGAAGAGGTGCGGACCTATATCGGGATCATCCTGGCGGCCGGGGTAGCCATCGCTGTCCAGATCCATGGTCAGTTCGCCACCTGGGAGCAGACCTTCCGGGCAGCCTTCTTCCAGGTGGGCAGCATCATCACCACCACCGGGTACAGTACGGTGGATTTCGACCAGTGGCCCAGCTTCTCCAAGGCCATCCTGCTGCTGCTCATGATCATCGGGGCCTGTGCCGGCAGTACCGGCGGCGGAGTCAAGGTGAGCCGGGTGGTCCTGGTGGCCAAATCCGTGAAGCTGGAACTGGAGCAGCTGCTCCATCCCCACGGGGTGCAGAGGGTCCGTATGGACGGCAAACTGGTGGATCGGCAGATGCTGAATTCCGTATTCATCTTTATGATCACCTATTTCCTGATCTTTGCCCTGTCGGTGCTGGCCATCAGCCTGGATGACTTCAGCTTTGAAACCAATTTTTCCGCTGTGGCAGCTACGCTGAACAACATTGGACCGGGGCTGGCGGAAGTGGGTCCTGCCAGGAATTTCAGCCTGTACAGCAATCCGGCCAAGCTGATCCTGACCTTCGATATGCTGGCCGGCCGGCTGGAACTGCTCCCCATACTGATCCTGTTCTATCCCAAGACCTGGAGGAAGAATGGATGAGGAATCCAAAGGAATAAAAAAGCTGTGAAGAAATGAGAAGGCATTTCTTCACAGCTTTTTTTAAATGTTCCTCTTTGCCAGACGTTCCACCGGTTCTGGATTGGGGGTGAATTTCGGGTCAAAGTCCGTATTTAAAAAGGCCAGGGCATAGGCCACTCCCATGGCAGCACCATAGGTGAGCCCCCGTTCATCCATGTCGAACTCCGGCGTATGATGATTGGCTCCGCAGCCCAGGTCCGGATTGGCAATCCCGGTAAAAGCCAGTACGCCCGGATATTCCTGCAGGAACAGGGCAAAGGATTCCGAAGCCATCCAGGGCTGAGGGTCCTTCAGGGCAGCGGGACCCAGGGCTTCCACAATGGCTTTCCGGCCCAGCTCCGCACAGGCGGTGTTGTTCCGGGCTTCGAACAGGGCTTCCGGCATGTGCTCGATGGTGGCTCTGCAGTGATACAGGGCCGCTGTATGGTCCAGGGCTTCCTTCAGGAAACGGATAAAAGGTTCACCGGCTTTTTCATAACTGAAGAACCGGGCCGTACCCCCAAATTCCAGGCTGTCAGGAATGACGTTGTACCGTTCCCCGCTGTGGACGAATCCCAGGGAGAAGGTGAGACACTGGAAGGGATCCACTTTTCGCATGCGGAAGGCATTCAGCTGCTGGTAAAGATCACAGAAGCAGTCCATAGGGTTGTTGGCCAGGTCGGGACGTGCTCCGTGGCCGAAGGTCCCCTCCAGTTTCACCACAAAGGAGCAGCCACCGCCCATGACGGCCCCGGGGGTCATGGAGACGGTGCCGGCGGGCATATCCCACCGCACGTGGGTGGCATAGCAGCCGTCAATCGAAAGACCTGATTCCTTTACAAGGTAGGGCAGCAGGTTCTGGATGTCCCCGCTTTCTTCTTCCCCCCGTTCGAAACACAGGATCACCCTGCCTGTGAAGGCTTCCCTGTGGGCTGCCAGGATCCGGGCGGCGGTGAGCAGCATGGCCATGTGGCCGTCGTGGCCGCAGGCGTGGGATACACCGGGCACCTTCGACACGCACAGTTTGGCCTGTGTCAGGTTCCTGGGATTTTCCTGGATGGGCAGGGCATCCACATCTGCCCGCATGAGCAGGGTCTTGCCGGGCCTGCCACTGTCGACGATCCCCAGAAGTCCTCCGTCGGGCACGTTGGTGGTGGGGATCCCCAGGTCTTTCAGATAGCCTTCCAGAAAGGCGATGGTCTTTACTTCCCGGCAGCTCAGTTCGGGCTGCTGGTGGAAATGGCGGCGCAGGCGCACGGTTTCCGGTGCCTCGGCGCGGGCCAGAGCGAGTATATCCATAGGACAGGTTCCTTTCTTTCACAGATTTGATGATTTTAAGTATACCACGGTTTTCCCCCGGATGATTGCATCCCCCCGGGAAAATAGCATATAATGATAGGAGTCAAAAAAACAGGAGGTACCTGATATGGGAGGACATATCTTTGGCTTGATCCACACTATCACCTTCCTGGATGTGATCGACATCCTGGTGGTGGCGTTTTTCCTGAATAAAATCTATCAAATGCTGAAAAACACCCGGGCTGCATCCCTGGTGAAAGGGCTCTTGATGCTGCTGGTGGTCATGCTGGTCAGCAAATGGCTGAACCTGTACGTGATCAACTGGCTTCTGGAGAAATTCATGACCATTGTCATGTTCGCCCTTCCCGTTGTGTTCCAGCCGGAACTGCGCCGGGCTCTGGAACAGATTGGACGGGGCAAGTTGTTCCGTCGCAGCACCGTATTGAACGAGCTGCAGGTGGAGAATATGCTGGAGGCCGTGGCTACCACTGCTGACGACCTGAGCCGGAACAAAATCGGGGCCCTGATGGTGTTCGAGCGGGAAACCGGCCTGGATGACTACATCGAAACAGGCATTCCCATCGACGGCCTGATCAGTACGGCTCTGTTCGAGAACATCTTCATCCCCAATACCCCCCTCCACGACGGGGCCGTGATCATCCGGGGCGACCGCATCGCTGCGGCCAGCTGTCTGCTGCCTCTGACCGAGGCCCGGAACCTGAACCAGGAACTGGGAACCCGGCACAGAGCGGCCATTGGCCTTTCTGAACAGACCGATGCCCTGATCCTGGTGGTCAGCGAAGAGACCGGGACCATTTCCCTGGCCCGGGGCGGTGCCCTGCAGCGGTATCTGACCCACCAGGATGTGAAGGATCTGCTGCGGCCGGTGATGAAGCAGCCCATGCTGAACTGGAAGGATGCCCTGCTGGCCAAAATGAAGGGCCATAAGACGACCGACAAGAACGAGAAAGGGGGCCAGGACCATGCTGAAAAATAACGAGGCTCCCAACCGCAATTCCTGGTTTGTACGGATTATGTCCGTGGTTTGCGCCTGCATCCTGTGGGTGTATGTCATGAATGAACAGAATCCCATCACCACCAAGGTATACCAGGTCCCCCTGGTGGCCCAGAACCTGTCCGACGATATGGTGGTGAAGGAGCTGCCCGACACAGTGAGTGTAAAGGTCAGCGGTACCCGGTCTCAGATTGCCCAGCTGGGTGAGGGGGACGTAAAGGCGTTCATCGATTTCACAGACGCGCCCAAGGGCCGGAATACATACAATGTACAGGCTTCTGTGCGCATGGGGGAAGTGACGGAGATCTCTCCCAGCCTGATCCAGCTGGAGACCGATACGGTGGCGGAGAAGACCATGAGCGTAGAACCCCGGATCGTAGGGGTTCCCAACAGTGGGGTCACCGTCAGCCAGATGGATCTGAATCCCACCCGTGTGACCATCCGCGGGGCCAGCGGCCGGATTTCCCAGGTGGATAAGGTGATGGTGATGGTGGATATCAGCCATCATGACAGGAACTTCACGGCGGATGCCACTGCCGTGGCCGTGGACAAGGCCGGACGGGAAATGTATGATGTGAAGGTGGTTCCCGGCAAGGTCAAGGCTGAGGTGACCATCGTGCGCCAGCTGGGGACCAACGATTTTCCGGTGAAGGCCAACCTGAGTGGCAAACTGCCCGACGGGGTGAGCCTGAAGCAGGTCAAGATCACGCCCAGCAGCGTGCGCCTGACCGCCGAACCCAAGGTGCTGGGTGGCATCAAGCAGATCTTGACGGCCCCCATCGTCTTGAACAACATTACCAGTGATGTGGAACTGAAGATGCCTCTGCAGATCCCGGACCAGGTGCTGGCTGACCAGCACAGTGTCCTGGTGGAGATCACCCTGCAGAATGCCAGCGATTCCAAGAGTCAGCAGGAGAGCAAGAATGACGACACAGATCAGAATCAATAACATCCGGGTGGGGCTGGAAAGCCACCACAGCCTGGAGCAGATCGTGGCCAAAAAGTACCAGCTGCCGGTCCACCTGCTGAAGCGGGTACAGGTGCTGCGAAAGGCCGTGGATGCCCGGCGAAAGAATAACATTTGCTTCGTGTACCATGTAAAGGTGTGGCTGGAGGGTCCGGCAGGCCTTGTGAAAAAATTGTTGAAAGATCCCCAGGTGAGCCTGTGGGAAGAAAAACCGCTGCCTCCGGTGGAGCCGGGGTCGGTACCCCTTGTGGGCCGTCCGGTGGTCATTGGACTGGGACCGGCGGGCCTGGTGGCTGCCCTGGAGCTGGCCCGGAATGGGTATGCCCCCCTCGTGGTAGAGCGGGGACGGGATCTGCAGCACCGGGTGAAGGACGTGGAGACCTTCTGGAAGACCGGGAAACTGGATCCGGTGAGCAATGTGCAGTTCGGGGCCGGCGGCGCCGGGACCTTCTCGGACGGGAAGCTGACCACCCGGGTGAATGATCCCATCATGGGGCACATCCTCCAGGCCTTTGTGGACGCCGGAGCGCCCCGGGAAATCCTGACGGAACAGAAGCCCCATGTGGGTACGGACAAACTTCGGCTCATGGTCACCGGGCTGATCAGCCAGATCAAACAGGCCGGCGGGGAAATCCGCTACGAGACCCAGGTGACGGATTTCCGGGTGGAGCCGGGCAGGGGGCTTGTGGCAGTACAGCTGAATGGCCGTGACTGGCTGGATACCAACGCAGTGATCCTGGCCTGCGGCCACAGTGCCCGGGACACGTACAAAGCCCTGCTGCAGCGGGCCGTGCACCTGGAGGCCAAGGCGTTTGCCATCGGGGTACGGATCGAGCATCCCCAGTCCCTGATCAACAGGGCGCAGTACGGGCCTTTCGCCAGTCATCCCAGGCTGGGGGCTGCGGATTATGCACTGATTTATCATGACAAAGAAACCGGTCGGGCCGTGTATTCCTTCTGCATGTGTCCGGGGGGACAGGTGGTGGCTTCTGCTTCCGAGAAGGAAGGCCTGGTGGTGAACGGCATGAGTCCCTTTAAACGGGATACGGGCCTGGCCAACAGCGCCCTGGTGGTCAGCGTGGACCCGGCGGATTTCCCGGAAGGGCCCCTGGGAGGGATGGAATTCCAGCGGAAATACGAGCACCTGGCCTGGAGCATCAGCCGGGACTACAGGGCACCGGCCCAGACCAGCCGCAGCTTCCTGGAACACACCGTTCCGGATTTGAAAGTGGATTTCCAACCCAGCTACCGACCCGGTCTGGTGGCAACGGATCTGCGGAAGGTGCTGCCCGATTTTGTCACTGACAGCCTGGAACACGGGCTTACGGCATTCGAACATCGCCTGCCGGGCTTCGGCCGGAAGGGTCTCATGATCGGGGTGGAGACCCGTACATCGGCACCGGTGCGCATCAACCGGGGAGAGGACGGGCAGAGCGTAAATTGTCCGGGGCTGTATCCCACCGGTGAAGGGGCCGGATATGCCGGCGGCATCATGAGTGCCGCCATGGACGGATACCACCAGAGCCATCGTCTCATAGCGCGCTTTGCCAAACCCTAACTTCCCTTGTCCTCCCCTGAAAGGGGAGGGGGACCAGCCGAATGGCTGGTGGAGGGGTCAATGATCGGATGTGAGACCCCCTACCCGCAGGCGGGTCCTTTCCCCCTTTCAGGGGGACACAAATCTTTTGTCCTTCCCTGAAAGGGAAGGGGGACCGTTGCGCATCAGCGCAATGGTGGATAGGTTTTACACCGACCCTGCGAGTAACACCGTCTGCTGCCGGTTGTCCGGTGTGCTAACCCCCTACCCGCAGGCGGGTCCTTTCCCCCTTTCAGGGGGACACGGGAAATCTAAAATATGGTATAATAGTAAAATATAAGTAAAATCGAAGGAGATGCCTTTCATGGAAAACACCATCATCACCGGGCACAAGAACCCGGATACTGACTCCATCTGCTCTGCCCTGAGCTATGCCTACATCAAGACCCGTCTGGGCGCTAAAGTCACCGCCTGCCGGGCCGGCAAAGTGAACCCGGAAACCCAGTTCGTACTGGATTACTGGAAAGTTTCCGCTCCTGAACTGGTGGAAAAGGTGGAAGAAGGCCAGAATATCATCCTGGTGGACCATAATGAAATGGCCCAGGCTGTGGATGGCCTGGACAAAGCCAACCTGCTGGAAATCATCGACCACCATCGGCTGGGCGGCATCGTGACTGCCAATCCGCTGCTGGTACGCATGCAGCCCGTAGGGTGCACGGCCACCATCCTGTACAATGTGGCTGTGGAAAACAAAGTGGACCTGCCCAAAGAAATCGCAGGCCTGCTGTTCTCTGCCATCAGCTCCGATACCCTGTACTTCAAGTCTCCCACCACCACGGAAAAGGATAAGGAAGCCGCCGGTGCCCTGGCCAAGATCGCCGGTATCGCTGACCCGCAAGGCTACGCCCTGGATATGCTCCAGGCCGGCAGCGCCATCAACTCCATGACCGCTGACGAAATCACCCACGGGGATATGAAGGAATTCGACTTCCCCCAGGGCAAAGTGACGGTAGCCCAGGTGAACGTCATGGACGGTGAAAAAGCCAAAGCCAAATGGCCGGAACTGCAGAAATCCCTGCAGGCCATGGTGGATAAGGGCGAAGCCGATACCACCCTGCTGATGGTCACCGACATCATGGACGAAGTGACTGAACTGCTGTGGGCCGGCAAGAACAAGGACATCCTGGACAAAGCCTTCGGCAAAGCCGAAGCCGATGGCCATTACCATCTGCCCAAAGTCCTGAGCCGGAAAAAACAGATCGTTCCGCCGCTGACGGATGCGTTCAAGGGATAACTGGTGATTAGTGGCTCGTGAAGGAGAGGACCCGCCTCTGTTGGGACGGGTCCTTTTGGTATAAGAAATGCCGATAGCAGCCTTTGGCAATTCGCTATTTTTCTTTCTCTTTTCTCTGTGCTATGATGGATTTGTTGAAAAAGGGCGGCTTTGTTGGCTTGGGCTCTTTGGGAAAATACCTGTTTGTGAGAGGAGACTGTACCATGGCTGATAAAATTCAGATGAAGACTCCGCTGGTGGAAATGGATGGGGATGAAATGACCCGTGTCCTGTGGAAGATGATCAAGGACATCCTGATCCTTCCCTATGTGGATTTGAAGACCGAATACTATGACCTGGGCATGAAACACCGGGACGACACCGATGACCAGGTGACGGTGGATTCTGCCCTGGCTACGAAAAAATACGGTGTGGCTGTAAAATGCGCCACCATTACCGCCAATGCAGCCCGTGTGAAAGAATACAACCTGAAAAAAATGTGGCCCAGCCCCAACGGAACCATCCGGGCGATCCTGGATGGCACGGTGTTCCGGAAACCCATCATGGTGAAGGGCATCCATCCGCTGATCCCCACCTGGGAGAAACCCATCACCATCGCCCGTCATGCCTATGGTGACATTTACAAGAATACCGAGATCCGGGTACCGGGAACCGGCAGGGCCGAACTTCTCTTTACCGATGCAGAAGGCAACGAGACCCGCAGGACCATTATGGATTTCAAGGGCGCCGGCATCCTGCAGGGTGTGTACAACACCGATGCATCCATCAAAAACTTTGCCCATTCCTGCTTCAACTACGCGTTGGAGCAGAAGGAAGACCTGTGGTTTGCCACCAAGGATACCGTTTCCAAAATCTATGACCATCGGTTCAAGGATATCTTCCAGGAGATTTACGACAACGAGTACAAGGACAAATTCGAAGCGGCCGGCATCGAATACTTTTACACCCTGATCGACGACGTGGTGGCCCGTGTGGTCCGTTCTAAAGGCGGTATGATCTGGGCCTGCAAGAACTACGATGGGGACGTGATGAGCGACATGATGGCCACCGCTTTCGGCAGCCTGGCCATGATGACCTCTGTGCTGGTAAGTCCGGATGGGTGCTATGAATACGAAGCGGCTCACGGCACCGTGCAGCGCCATTATTATCGGTATCTGAAGGGCGAAAAGACGTCCACCAACCCGGTGGCCACCATCTTCGCCTGGACGGGCGCCCTGCGCAAACGGGGCCAGCTGGACGATATTCCGGCTCTGGCAGAATTTGCTGATCGTCTGGAAAAAGCTACCATCCAGACCATCGAGGATGGAGTCATGACCGGCGACCTGCTGGCCGTCAGCGACCTGCCTGACAAAAAGAAAGTGAACAGCGAAGAATTCATGCAGGCCATTGCGGAAAGAATGTGACCGTGGAACCGGCTCCCGGACAATGGACTGGAACAAAAACGACCCGCTCCCAACAGGGGAGACGGGTCGTTTTTCTGGCAGGAAACAGATTGGACCAGCCCTGGAGACGGGGCCTGTCAATCAATCCCGGCCAGGCTGCGGTGGGCCAGCGCCACACCCAGTTCGTTCAGGTTCAGGACGCCTACGCTCATGTAGATGGCCACACACAGGTGTTCCCCATAGCGGGCAATGCCGATCTTGCCGCCCACGTTGAACCCGATGGCTTTGGCCATCATCTGTTCCAGGGCTTCATGGGCCGCTCCGGCCACGGTGCCGGCGCCCACATGGGTGTCTGTTACGATATTCTGCCGTTCAGAGGCCACTACGGCCCGCTCTACGATCTTTTTGATGCTGGGCAGGAATTCGCCCCCGAAATCCACGGCAGCGGCCCGATAGCCCTGCTGGCGCAGGTGTTCCTTCAATCGATCCTCTTCTTCCCGGGTGGCCGTCAGCGCCATGCGCAGGGCTGCCCGTCCTACATCGATACTGGCAATGGGTTTATTCATGCACGCTTACATCCTTTCTACTTTGCTGAAGCTATGGTATCATTATACCAGAAGATCGCCCATCTGGCAGTATCGGCTGTAAAAACCGGAGCCGACGGGCAGAGAAAGGAGAAACCCATGTCAGTCATCATGGCAGAAGAATTGAAGGCTGGAGTGATCCTGGGTGACCGGGAAAACAACCAGTATCTGTATATGCCGGGCAGCGAAATCGGCAGTGACGACCCGGTGTGTATTTTCGAGGAGGCCGGCAGCAGGACGGACCTGCACCTGAAGGAGGCTGTGGAACTGGCCAAGCGCCTGACCCTGAAACCCACCGTGCATCCGGTCTTCGGGAAACGGGCCTATTGAGAGAAAAGGAGCTGTGAATGATTTTTCACAGCTTTTTTTTGTTGGATAAATTCCTGCATCCTGCTATGAATTCCAGCCAAAATACGATATAATGGACTCCATACACATTGTAGAAAAGGAGTCTGGAATCATTTATGCAAAGTCAATTTTTCACTTCCTTCCTGATGATCAGCGACTGGCGGACCGTGCTGTTCCTGGCGGTGCTGGCCGTGATCTTCTTCGGTATCCATGTGCTGTATCACAGGCAGCACAAAAGCTTCTCCCTGGTGGTGATCATCGGTATGGTGGCCGGTGCCCTGCTGGGTCTTGCCATGCAGGCTGTGGCCGGTTTCCCTGCGGATCCCACCAAGACCGTGTTCATCAGGGAAACCACCAACTGGCTGCAGCTGTTCGGGGGCGGCTACATCGATCTGATCAAGATGATTGTCATTCCTCTGGTCATCGTTTCCATTGCCCATGTGGTGATCAACCTGGAAAAAGGGAAATCCATGAGCCGGCTGGTGAAACGGACCCTGGTGGTGACCCTGTTCATGACGGCTGTGTCCGCTGCCATCGGCCTGGCCTTCGGCGTGCTGTTCAACGTAGGGGGTATTGCTGCCAGCGGTACGGCTGTGGCCAAGGCCAAAACAGTCACCAGCGTGGCTTCCACCCTGAGGGCCCTGATCCCCGGCAATCTGGTGCAATCCATGGTGAAAAACAATATCATCGGTATGGTCATCTTTGCGGCCTTCCTGGGACGGGCCATCTGGTGGATGAAGGAAGATGCCAAAGACCAGGAAACCTTTCTTCACAACCTGATTGATGGATCCCACAAAGCCATGATGAACATGACCGACCTGATCCTGGACTACATGCCCTGGGCCGTGGTGGCCCTGTTGGCCAATACCATTGCCCAGAAGGGCCTGGCCAGCATCCTGGATGTGGGCACATTCATCGTGGCTCTGTACGTGGCCCTGGCCGTGCAGTTCCTGATCCAGCTGGCTGCCCTGTCCCTCCATGGGCTGTCTCCAGTCCACTATCTGAAAAAGAGCGTGGCACTGCTGATCCTGGCCTTTACGTCCCGGTCCAGTGCCGGGTGCCTGCCGGTGACGGTGGAGACCCTGACCCGGAAACTGGGGGTGGATTCCGGTACGGCCAATTTTGTGGCCGGCTTTGGGACTACTGCCGGGATGCAGGGCTGTGCCGGGGTGTTCCCGGCCATGCTGATCGTCTATGTGTGCCATCTGACCGGTACGCCCCTTGATGCATCCATGATCATCATGAGCATCATCGTGGTGACCATTGGTTCTCTGGGGATTGCCGGCATTCCCGGCACTGCCACCATGAGTGCCTCTGTCAGTCTGTCCGGGGTGGGGATGGCTTCCGCCTTCAGCCTGATCGGACCCATTCTGGCCATCGATCCCCTCATCGATATGATGCGGACCATGGTCAACGTGGCCGGTTCCGTGACCAATGCCCTGATGGTGGACCGCCAGCTGGGAACGCTGGACATGGAAACGTATAAAAAGTAACAGACATTTGGATCCCCTGTCAAACGCTGCCCTGCAGGGCGCTTTGACAGGGGATTTTTGTGGATACGCTTCAATTTTTTTCAATGGCCGGAGACGGATTCCCGGGCAGGAACCAGTGAAAGAAGGTCTGGACAGGATTGGCCAGATTTCTGTATAAAACAGAACAGGGGGACTGTGATTTCACAGCCCTCCTGTTTTAATGATGGAAATGTTTTTTTTAGATTGAAACGATACAACTTGACAACAGGGATATCCGCCCTTTTTAAGGGCGGGGAACCATGCACAAGCATGGTGGTGGGTTCATACTGTTCCGTTCAGTATGCCTGTTGGCTCTTATCCCTGCATGGACTGGGTGCGTGACTGGCCTGCCGGAGCCTGGCCGGGATCGACGGATACCTCTTTGATCTTTTTCATGCCCTGGAGCATCCACTGGCCAGTCTGGTCCAGCAAGCCCCATTGTCCGTTGCTCTTGACGACGGAAACTTTTCCCTGGAAAGGAGAGACCTGGTCCAGAGCAGCTTTGGGCAGCTGGATCCGTACGTTTCCGGCCCTGTCCACCAGCTGCCATGTATTCCCTTTCAGCCAGGTGACTTCTGCTCCGGCACCGAAAGGCGTGAACGTCACGTCCGTGTCCCAGCTCTGCAGCACCCTGCCGGTGGTTTCATCCACCAGTTGGGTGCTTTTTCCTTGTTTCACTGTAAACCGGTCTCCGCCCAGGAAGACGATGGCGTCCCAGGCAAAGGGCAGCCGCAGGGACCCGTCGGAAAGATCGATGATGCCGTATTTACCGGAGGCTTTTTCCTTGACGGAAGCCAGCCCTGCGATTTCATCCAGGGAGCCGCCGGTGATGTCGTACTCTCCCGGACCGAAAATGACCCTGCCCTGCCGGTCAGAAAACCAGACTTTGCCCTTGTCCTGCACGAAGGTGCCCCAGGGAGTCATGGGGTAGACGGCGTCGTTGTGGCTGTCGATGACTTCCCGGCCCCGGGTGTCGAGATACCCCCGCTTCTGCCCATCCCAGGCCATATCCAGAGGGCCGTCGGTGTAGGGGTCATACAACCAGCCATTGTGCCAGAAAACGTTGGCCAGGGTCAGGCTGGCCAGACTGGCCCAATTGAAGCGCTTCACATGGCGCCGTACTTCGGCCAGACCGTCCTGGAAGGGGGAGATTTCGTCGTAGGGGGCGGCGAACAGGACCTTTCCCTTTTCGTCGATGGCCACCTGTTTGCCTTTGTCGTCCACTACAAAGGCGATGCCTTCCCGGAAATCGGTGACGATGGCTCGATAGACCGGGGTCAGCATGATGTTGCCTTTCTCATCCTTGAAGCCCCAGCGGTTCTTTTCCTTGAAAGGGTACAGGCCGGGGTTGGCCTCCGGAGGGGGGACGGGTTTTCCGTCCAGATTGAAGGTGGCCGGCTTTGCATGGCCCTTTTCCATGGCCGCCAGTACGGTGCCGGAGCTGGTTACCGACTGGTAACGGGGTTCCAGGATGGTCCTACCGTTTTCGTCCACGATGCCCCATTTGCCGTTGGGAGCCTTGACGGCAAAACGGATCGTCGGCGGAACATGGCGGGGGGAAACGCTTCGCAGTTTCGGTAGATTCCGATGGGGGTTGGGCAGCAGCCAGGAACCCAGGATTTCAGCGGTGCCGGTCCTGTCCACAGAAACGCTGCTGGAGCTGTGGGTGCGTGTGGTGGAGGACTGGGTATGGGTGGTGCTGCTTTCCCGGGTCGTGGTGCGAGTTTCGCGGTGCTGATGGTCGTACAGGGTCACTCCTTTTTCTGCAGAGGCAGAGCCGGCCCAGACGGTGGTGCTCACCAGTGCGGCCAGGAGCAGGGCAGGGAGCTGGGGCTTGGATCGGGTCATAGGATCTCCTTTCAAGATCAAAAAATAAAATTACGAAACAGTACGAAAATTATATCATGGAAAACAAATACTCGTAAAGAAAAATTACAGCAAATTAATTGCAGTCTCAAATTAGAAAATAGAAATCATACGTTTCGGGAGTCTCAAAAAAAGTCAAAAAATCTTTGACTTTTTAGCACTCAATGCTTGACAGTGCTAACAACTTGTGCTACTATAATAGTCGGACGAAGGAAAGACCCACAGAAGGGTTCCCGTAAGGAACCTGGA
>OLFW01000363.1_pt1 | contig 40896 bp, 42 predicted proteins | sample 1605351 | NCBI WGS metagenome assembly OLFW01 (sample SAMEA3888918, study PRJEB22519) | human gut metagenome | biome: human gut; feature: human-associated habitat; material: faeces | place: Denmark | collected 2010 | reverse complement strand
ACAACGGTTTTCAAGACCGCCGCAATCGACCACTCTGCCACCTCTCCAAAACTCTATTTGAGAGTTGCCTTGTTTTTCAAAGGCGATGCAAAGGTAGGCATTATTTTGGAATCCGCAAATATTTACCGCCTTTTTTGATTATTTTTTTTCATTGTCGTACCTTTGCAGCCAAGAAAAACGAAACAGACGAATCATGATATATCCTCATAATTTCGAACAAAAGATTGGATTCGACCAAATCCGACAGTTGCTGAAAGCACGCTGTTTAAGCACATTGGGAGAAGAACGTGTAGACGAAATGGCTTTCTCGGACGACTACCAGGAAATCAACCGCCGACTGGAACAGGTGGTAGAGTTTGTACGGATTACCCAGGAAGAGGAAGATTTTCCCGCACAGTACTTCTTCGATGTCCGCCCCTCGCTGAAACGTATCCGGGTGGAAGGTATGTACATGGACGAGCAGGAACTCTTCGACCTGCGCCGCTCGCTGGAAACCATCCGCGACATCGTACGCTTTCTCCAGCAGACTGATGAAGACGAGGAAGACGATACAGCCACCTCCCCTTATCCGGCACTACATGAACTGGCAGGAGATATCCTGACCTTTCCACAACTGATTGCGCGCATTGACAGCATTCTCGACAAGTTCGGAAAAATAAAGGACAATGCCTCCACAGAACTGTTGCGCATCCGACGGGAACTTTCAGCTACCACCGGAAGTATCTCGCGCAGCCTGAACAGCATCCTACGGGCGGCCCAATTGGAAGGATACGTCGACAAAGATGTAACCCCCACCATGCGCGACGGCCGCCTGGTCATTCCGGTAGCTCCGGGCATGAAACGGAAAATCAAAGGTATCGTACACGACGAGTCGGCCACTGGAAAGACGGTGTTCATCGAACCGGCGGAAGTGGTGGAAGCCAACAACCGCATCCGGGAACTGGAGGGAGAAGAACGGCGGGAGATTATCCGTATCCTGACCGATTTCTCGGCAACGGTCCGTCCGCAGATACCCGCCATCCTGCAATCCTACGAATTCCTGGCCGAGATTGACTTTATCCGTGCCAAGGCACTGTTCGGCATCGAGATAAAAGGCCTGAAACCCTCGTTCGAAAACCAGCAGATTGTCGACTGGTTCCAGGCGGTACATCCCCTGCTGCAAATGTCGCTGGCCAAGCACGGCAAGAAAGTAGTTCCCTTGGACATTATCCTCACCCGCGAGAAACGCATCCTGCTGATTTCCGGTCCGAACGCCGGAGGTAAGTCCGTCTGCCTGAAAACCGTCGGACTGCTGCAATACATGCTTCAGTGCGGCATGCTGGTGTCCATGCACGAGCGAAGCCATGCCGGCATCTTCAGCCACATCTTCATTGACATCGGCGACGAGCAGAGTATTGAAGACGACCTGAGTACCTACTCTTCCCACCTGACCAACATGAAGGTGATGCTGAAATCGTGCAACAGCCAGAGCCTCATCCTGATTGATGAGTTCGGAGGAGGCACGGAACCGCAGATTGGCGGGGCCATTGCCGAAGCCGTCTTGAAGCGTTTCAACCTGAAAGGTACCTTTGGAGTCATCACCACCCACTACCAGAACCTGAAACATTTTGCCGAAGACCATGAAGGCGTGGTGAACGGAGCCATGCTCTACGACCGCCACGAAATGCGCGCCCTCTTCCAGTTGCAGATTGGGAATCCCGGAAGCTCATTCGCCGTGGAAATCGCCCGGAAAATCGGGCTCCCGGAAGAAGTCATCGCCGATGCCTCGGAAATTGTGGGAAGCGAATACATCCAGAGTGACAAGTACCTGCAAGACATCGTGCGCGACAAGCGTTATTGGGAAACCAAACGCCAGAACATCCGCAAGCGGGAAAAACAGATGGAAGACACCATTGCCCGCTACGAACAGGAAATAGCCGAGCTGGAACGCAGCCGAAAAGAAATCCTGAAAAAAGCCAAGGAAGAAGCCGAACGCCTGCTTCAGGAATCGAACGCCAAGATTGAAAACACCATCCGCACCATCAAGGAAGCACAGGCCGAGAAAGAACGTACCCGTACTGCCCGCCAGGAACTGACGGACTTTAAGGAGCAGGTAGAGAAACTCGACAAAGCGGCCATGGAAGAAAAAATCGCCCGCAAGATGGAGCAGCTCCGTGAAAAGCAGGAACGGAAAAAAGACAAGAAGGCCCGACAGCAGCAGAAAGCCTCCGAGCCTCAGCCTGTACCTAAAGTCCACCCAATAGAAGCCAGAGACTATGTCCGCATCAAGGGACAGACCAGTGTGGGACAGGTGATGGACGTCAACGGAAAGAATGCCGTAGTCATGTTCGGTCTGATGAAAACCAACGTGAAAACCGAACGGTTGGAACGGACCGATGCCCCGAAAGTCGCTCCCCTTTCCAACAAGACAACTTTCGTGAGCAGCGAAACGCAAGACCGAATGTACGAAAAGAAACTGAACTTCAAGCAGGATCTCGACGTCAGAGGAATGAGAGGGGATGAAGCCATCCAGGCCGTCACTTATTTCATCGACGACGCCATCCTGGTGGGAGTCAGCCGTGTACGTATCCTGCACGGTACCGGAAGCGGTATCCTGCGTACCCTCATCCGCCAGTACCTGGCCACCGTACCGGGGGTTGCTCATTTTCAGGACGAGCACGTACAGTTCGGAGGGGCCGGCATCACCGTGGTCGATTTAAAATAACCCGAAGGGATTTTACAAACAGATACGACAAGCATATACGATTATTGCGTATCTTTGCAGAAAACTCACACCTATTTTGAGATGAAATCAATCAGAGAACTATATCGCATCGGAACGGGCCCGTCCAGCAGTCACACCATGGGCCCCCGCAAGGCAGCCGAACAATTCCTCGCACGGAATCCGCAGGCCGCCTCTTTTGAAGTCACGCTGTACGGAAGCCTGGCCGCCACCGGACGCGGACACATGACCGACGTGGCCATTCTGGATACCCTGCAGCCTCACGCTCCCGTGGAAATCATCTGGAAGCCTCATGTATTCTTTCCGTTCCACCCCAACGGAATGACCTTCAAGGCATTCGACGCCCAAAAGAAGAAACTGGACGAATGGACGGTGTTCAGCGTGGGAGGAGGCGCACTGGCAGAAGAAGGACACGACCGCACGGCTACCAACGACATTTACAGCATGAACACCATGAGCCAGATACTCTACTGGTGTGAACACACGGGCAGAAGTTACTGGGAATACGTGGAACAGTGCGAAGGCAAGGAAATCTGGGATTTTCTGGCAGAGGTATGGGAGACCATGAAGGCAGCCATCCACCGGGGACTGGATGCCGAAGGGGTACTGCCCGGTCCGCTGAACCTGCGCCGTAAAGCCTCTTCTTATTACATCCGGTCGAAAGGATACAAAGATTCTCTCCGCTCCCGGGGACTGGTCTTTGCCTACGCCCTGGCCGTCAGCGAAGAGAACGCTTCGGGAGGAAAAATCGTGACGGCACCCACCTGCGGTGCCTGCGGAGTGGTTCCGGCAGTTCTGTACCACTTGCAGAAAAGCCGTGAATTCAGTGACGCACGTATCCTCCGTGCACTGGCCACTGCCGGTCTGGTAGGCAACATCGTGAAACACAACGCCTCCATTTCCGGTGCCGAAGCCGGATGCCAGGCCGAAGTGGGAGTAGCCTGCTCCATGGCTTCAGCCGCTGCCAGCCAGCTGTTTGGCGGCAGCCCGGCACAAATTGAATATGCAGCAGAAATGGGACTGGAACATCACCTGGGCATGACCTGCGACCCAGTATGCGGACTGGTACAGATTCCTTGTATCGAACGCAACGCGTATGCGGCCGCCCGCGCCCTCGATGCCAACATCTATTCGGCCTTTACCGACGGACACCATCGGGTGTCATTCGACAAGGTAGTCGAAGTCATGAAACAGACAGGGCACGACCTCCCTTCCTTGTACAAAGAAACCAGCGAAGGAGGCCTCGCCAAAAACTATCAACCCATGGATTAAAAGGACCTGAAAAAACGCAAGGACGTTTCAATGAAAACGCCTTTGCGTTTCATCCTAAACGCCTAAGCGTTTAAAGTAAAACGTCTAAGCGTTTTAAATGAAACGTTTAAGCGTTTTATCCAAAACGCTTAGACGTTTTTTGCAAGTCTTCAAAAGTCATCTTTTGTCTACATTCTACCCTCACAAAAAACATTTTACATGACCTTCATCAGCCATTATAATTCCCCTCTTGGAGGTATCACACTTGCGGCCACGAACGACAGGCTCTGCGGACTCTGGTTTGACGGACAGAAATATTTCGGCAGTACCCTTCAGGAAGAAACTGAAGAAGAGGAGACTCCCGTCCTGTGTCAGACCCGACAGTGGCTCGACCTCTATTTTTCCGGAAAGAAGCCCGGCTTCCTTCCCCCGCTTCATCTTGATGGTAGCCCTTTTCAGCAAACAGTGTGGAACATCCTGTGTAGCATCCCCTACGGAGAAACCCGAACTTACAAAGAAATCGCCGTAGAAACCGCCCGCAGACTCGGACGTCCTCACATGGCTGCCCAGGCAGTAGGAAACGCCATCGGACACAACCCCATCAGTATCCTTATCCCCTGCCATCGAGTGGTGGGCACCAACGGCAGCCTGACCGGATACGCTGGAGGAACAGAACGTAAACTTGCCTTGCTGCAGATTGAACATACACCTTATTATATATAGTAACTACATGAAACCATACACAGTTTATTTATTCGATTTTGACTATACCCTGGCCGACTCTTCCCGCGGCATCGTGATGTGCTACCGTAACGTGCTCGAACGTCACGGATTTCATCAGGTGGACGACCACGCCATCAAACGTACCATCGGAAAAACGCTGGTTGACTCCTTTTCCATCCTGAGCGGAGTGACGGATGCCGATACCCTGGAAACCTATCGGAAAGAATACGTGAAAGAAGCCGACCTGCACATGACGGTCAACACCCGGCTTTTCCCCGAGACGGAAGAGGTGCTGCATGCACTGAAAGCACGCGGTGCCCGCATCGGTATCATCTCTACCAAATACCGCTACCGCATCATGGAACTGCTGGGGAAGAAATTCCCGGAAGGATTCATTGACATTATCATAGGAGGTGAAGATGTGAAGGAGGCCAAACCCTCTCCCGAAGGATTGTTACTAGCCATCTCCCGCCTGCAATGCCCCAAAGAACAAGTACTCTATCTGGGCGACAGCACGGTGGATGCAGAAACTGCCCAAAATGCCGGAGTCGATTTTTCCGGTGTCTTGCACGGCATGACCACCCGCGAGGAACTGGCAGCCTATCCGCATATAGCCATCCTGCCCGACCTGACTCCGCTCAAATAAAAAAACGAGCCCATCGATCGTTTTTTTTCAGATAAATAGTTGGTTATGTAAATTTAAAGCCGTAAATTTGCAGCCGATTTTAGTCCGTGGAGGTAAAAAAGTAGCCGGAGAGAACGGTTCACCTTGCGGAGGAAACCCGTTTAATATTTATTTAAAATGTACGTAATCGTAGAAATTAACGGTCAGCAGTTCAAAGCAGAAGAAGGCAAGAAACTGTTTGTTCAGCACATCCAGAACGCTGAAAACGGTGCAACTGTTGAATTTGACAAAGTCTTGTTGGTTGACAACAACGGTACTGTAACTGTAGGTGCTCCTACTGTAGACGGTGCAAAAGTGGTTTGCGAAGTAGCTTCTCACTTGGTAAAAGGTGACAAAGTATTGGTATTCCACAAAAAGAGAAGAAAAGGTTACAGAAAACTGAACGGTCACCGTCAGCAGTTTACTGAATTGACTATCAAACAAGTTATTGCTTAATCATTAAAAACGTAGAAAGAAATGGCACATAAGAAAGGTGTAGGTAGTTCTAAGAACGGCCGTGAGTCAGCTAGTAAGAGATTAGGCGTAAAGATATTCGGTGGTTCAGCTTGCAAGGCTGGTAACATCATTGTTCGTCAAAGAGGAACAGTTCACAACCCGGGTGAAAACGTAGGTATGGGTAGTGACCACACTCTTTACGCATTGGTAGACGGTACTGTATGTTTCAAGAAAGGTCGCGAAGACAGAAGCTATGTTTCTGTAATTCCTTGCGCTGAAGCATAATCTACTGAAAACGAAATTGTAAAAAGGATATTCTTGCGAGAATATCCTTTTTTTATACCCATTAAAAACAAAAAACAAGTTTTTTCTTTTCCTTCAAATACTTGTATCCAATCAATAGCAATGTTTTTTTAGGCTTACTTTGTTATATAAATTATCTATCTATTAAAAACATTGTAAGCATGAAAAAAATCTTTTTTTTATTCTGGCTTATTCTTGGGGCATTATCACTATCATCATGCACTGAAGAAGAAGAAATCACACAAGGGGACATTGTGGGAGTAGTAACGGATGCTGCCAATGGCACACAACCTTTAAGCGGCGTACAAGTGAGTATCCTTCCTAATGGAGCTAGCACCAGTACGGGAAGTGATGGAAAATTCAGCTTTCCGAAACTGGAAGCTGGAGAATACAAGATTCAATTTATGAAAGAAGGGTATGAGACCAACAGCAAAAGTGTAACAGTCGTACCTGGACAGGTTTCCAATGCAGACATACAGCTTACTGCCGTGAAACAGGATGCACTCATACAAATCACTCCTTCTACATTAAATTTTGGAACTACACAGACGGAACTCTCCGTAAAAATTCAAAACAATGGCAATACAAGTACCGACTGGAGCCTGGATTTAGGAAGCCATATCTGGATTACAGCCAATCCTGCAGCCGGACAAATTGAGGCCGACAAACAGCAAAGCATCATTTTTACCGTAGACCGCAGCAAGATAACTGAAGTACAAACTGTCATTATCAAGCTATCTGCATTTGGTAATTCTTTCCCGATCAACGTAACATGTGCTCCGAAAAATACACAATCTTATATGAGTGTAGAGCCTGAAATCCTTGATTTTGGCAGCGACTTGCAAGAATTACCTCTCACCATCAAGAATACAGGAAACACCGCCTTGAACTGGACTATTGCTGACCCGACAGAATCTGCTATCACTTTATCAGAGAACAGCGGCTCCATTACGGCACAAGGTTCTAAAGTAGTAAAGGTTTTTCTCAATCGCAGTAATGGAGAAGTAAATATCAACACTACTTTGGTATTATCTGACGGAATTAAAGAACAAACCGTACAGATAGTCTCCGGTACAGAATCGCTAGCTGGTATCATGAATATTGAACCTGAAATACTTGATTTTGGAAAAAAAAGCAGTGAGGCTTCGTTTACCATCAGTAATACCGGAAAGGGAGAATTAAGCTGGTCTATCGAAGAAATCAATGAAAGCAGCCTGTCGGCAACTCCTACTGAAGGAAAAATTACGGCAGGAAGCAGCCAGACTGTAAATGTGTTGTTAGATCGAGACAATATGCCAGAGGAACTTAATGCTACACTAGCTATTTCGGATGGAAAGACACAAAAGACTATCCAAATAACAGGACAGAAAGACAATTCTTCCAGCCTTGTAGTCGGTCAGGGACTTTATGCATATTATAAATTTGACGGAGACTTTAACGATGCAACAGAAAATGCCATTAATGGATTCGGAAATAATTCTCCGTCTTTTGTTAAAGGAATAGACGAAGGCTCACAGGCCATTAAGTTCAGCCTTTCCGACAACAGTTCATTCATCGTTCCTAAACCTATTACTGACAGCCGCACCCTGACAGTCTGCTTTTGGGGAAAAGACTTCAATGATGGCAATATTTTCTATTTGGTATCGTCTCACGACAATGCTTCCATGTTCACATTTACAATGAGTCAGGGAAGTCTTAAGTTTGTAACAACCCGTTATAATAATTATTATAATTATAACGGTGAGACTGCCTTCACACACCCAACTATCACAGACGGCAAATGGCATCATATCGCTTTAGTGTCTGATTTCAATAACATCGAATATGCTACCACAACTACATCGCTTTACGTAGATGGAGTCCTTATAGACACTGTTACAGCATATGCTAATCCATTTGAAGAAGGAACTCCTTCGCAAGCATCTTATGGCACAGGCATCAAATTCATCATGGGAGGTAATGTCACCATAGGAAGAAAAACCATAAATGGCACAAACATGTCAGTAGACAATTTCCGGGTTTACAATACCCGCTGTCTGTCAGACAAGGAAATCAAACAAATTTATGATGCCAAACAATAACTGAAATAACCAAAGGATTACTATGCCACACGAGCTGTAGCGCTTTCTGTTACAGCTCGTGTTTTACACAATAAATCTGCCACAATACACATTATTCAAACAAAACAAAGCCACTCCACAAAAACACGTTTTCCGGATGGCTGTTTATCAGTTCGCGCTGCGTCTTGACAAACGCATCGAACATACTACATCCATTGACCCAATAACGATAAAAAGTCGTAGTGAAAAGTACCGTCTTTGTGTCCGATATATCATTCAGGTTAGCCAATACAGCCTTGGCACCTGCTACTTTAAAAGCCCTTATCAAACCAAACAATCCTTCTCCATCCTTCATCTCGCCGGAAGCAGAACGGCAGGCCGACAAGACCACCAAATCAGTTCCATTCAAATTCATTTGAGAAACATCGCATGCCGTCACTATGCCGGAATCCATGGCATCATAAGGTATCGGTTTATTCCAATAACGGTTGGCTCCCGTAAGCAAAAATCCATTCCGCAGCATCGGATTCTTATACGCACTGCAACCCACCAACGGATTTTCTTCAAAAGACACAATCCTCCCATCCGGAATGGTTTTATCATACAACAAAGAAAAGCCATGAGTTGCCACATGAATGATACTATGTGGAGCAACCCGAAAAGACAAACTCAGAAAGTTAGCCTTATTTGCCTCGCGCCCTAAAAACAAATGGGATTTCCATCTCCCTGAAAGCATCGTATCAATGCGACACAACTCCTCCCTGCTTCCCGGCAAATACTGGACTCCCTGTCCCCGCACTCCTTTCAATGAAGGGAGTTGCGAAAAGTAAGCCCCGCCAAACCCATACAATGTATATTCAGCCTCTTCACAATCCTCTTTCTCCATTTTTAATCGAAGAAAATCTTTGATACTCAATAAATAATGTAAATCGTACGTTTCAAGTAATCTTTTCTTCCTATACAGAATATTCCCCCAATACACCTCCATCATATCACCTTCCAAACAAAGAAACAACTTAGTTGGAGAACCAATAAACCGGTTGATAGGCTTCCATATCTCGTCAGCCTCCCGATTTTCCACACGAAGGCGAAAAAGCTCCCTTTTCTTCGGTAACACCACAACCCTTGGACATGGCAAATCTGCCCTCATAACCAAGGCTACATATTGCCGGTCATAGAAATTAATCGGTAAATCGATTATTTTGATAAGCGTTTCATCGGGAGCAAGCCACTTTTTCAAGCTTTTCCAATCCTTTAACTGCGCCGGATTACTCTCTGAAGGCGAAAATCTTCCTAACAAAGAAACTTGTCTCCGCTTCAATCCAATCAGCTTGACCCACATCTCAAACTTACTGAAATAGCGAGGATTTCCGGGCAACAGATAATAATCAGGAGTATAATAAAGTGAATCTATCGATTTCTGTAAATCGAGGGCTATAGGACGGGAATCTTCCTTAATTCGAGTGACGGGCGAAGGACTGACAGCCAATAAATTTTCTTTCAACAGGCTGTGCTCCAGAAGTAGCTCAGCCACAGATTCATGCCGGACATGGCGGAGAGAAAAACGCTGTATCATGTCCAGATAATATCGCAAGAGATTACCGAGTTCGTCTCGTTCCTCTGGCAGAAAATAAGATAAATCCGCACTTAAATATTTTCGGATTTCAGCCAGCAGACAACGATAGACTCCAGCAGCTTGCTCCAGATATCCTTGTCGTTCGCATATACAGGCCATTTGGATGGTATATAAATAGAATAAAGGCAAAGTGCCATTTTGAAAGATTTCTTCCTTCGTAAAAACTGGAGAAGCGATTTGTTTCAATCCTTCCACCATTTTCCCTGCTTCATCAGGATGTAACTGCATAAGATACTGAATGGCGTCCTTGTGCTTGGAAAGTCTGTGAAAAGAAACAGGCTCATATTGCAGACTTAAAGTCAATGCCTCTTCACAACTGGTCAAGGCTTCCTGCAGCTTTCCTTGCTTGATTTTATACAGACTGCAATCTGCCAGATAGCGTACCTTACATCTTTGAAACCAGGCTTCATAAAAGGAATAAATACTGTCCGGTTGTCCATCATGCTGTTCCAGAATTGTTTTGACACGAACCAAATTCGTACTCACTTTTAACAAATTAGACATATAGGCTATTCCTAGACTGCTGTCCTCATCTTTATCAATGAGTGTTTTGTTCCTGCTAAAGTTGATTTCCAAATTTCTCCGCACAAGTTCCAGATTCTTCCACGAAAAATCGTTTTTATCCAATTCCCGACCAAATATCTTCTCAGCTTCTTCCGACAATTCCTCAAAGAATGAAGGGCATTTCTTTTCCAGGCAATCCAGACTTTGTTGATAAAGTTCCCAGGCATATTCCATACTATCTCTGGTGAGCGGTTCCCAATATGCTTCCTGCTGTAGGTTGGGAGAATGATACGCATATAAAGCTGTTACCTTCAACATACATCCCAGCCATACCACAACAAAGAACAAGTACCTTAAAACCATCGCCGTTGATTTAATGCATCATAAATCTGCAGGGCTTCTTCACTATAAGAGTTCTTCTGTTGGCTGATATATAAAGCCCAATCAACCGCCTCCTCTCTCTTCCCATCGTGTAGCAAGCATCCCAACATCAACCAGTCTCCCACTTCTTTATTCACACTCTTCTGAAGTTCCTCAGCCAATACATACGCCTGCCCGATATTATCCTGACGTAAAAAAGCTATTCCCAGATACATTTTGCTCTTTTCCGTAATGCAAGCCAGCTTATTTTCTTCCGACAGCTGCTGGTAATAAAGAACCAAACTATCACTTTTTCCCTCTGAATACCATTCCTCTATATGCCGGTTTATTCTAGCTGTTTCAGGAGTAGAAAAACCTTCTGAGCGCAAAGTTTCCCATACAGGCGGATTATAAACTTCATGCAAAACGTCCTGGGTACTGAAACGATACATTCTCCCGTAAAAGTAACCAAGTATCATCAGCACGCATAAACAAGCTGCTATCCAACGGACCTGAGCCTTTACTGACAATTTCTTCCTTTCCGGCTTTTTCTGGTACAAGATTCTTGCTTCTGCCTTCTTTCTCTCGGCCTCTACAACCAGTTGCCTGAGAAAGACTTGTTCCCTGAGAACCTCATCTTTTTCCATTCGAGCGATGAAATCCGATTCTTCTTCCGGAATCATCTCATAATTCAGGAACCGGTCTATCTCATCCAGCATCCTGTTTTCCTCATTTCTATCCATAAACTTACTTCTTCAGTTTATAATAAATGCCCATTCCCTCCAGCCTGCGTTTCAGCTCAAAAGAAAAACGGCGCATACACGAATTTTTCTTACTTTTAGCCACACTCGCCGATTGATAGCCCATCCGCTCAGCAATCGCACTCATACTCAAGCGTTCCCAATAGAACAGCTGCAATATTTGATTACACACAGATTCTCCTTCGTTCACCAGACGAGACGCCTCTTCCAATGCATTCTTCCAGTCGGTATCCGGTAATAATTCACTCAGCCATCCAGCCACAAGAGGACGCTCGGTTTCTTTCTGAAACTTCTTCAAAACCCGATTCTTCCCAATCCCCAAAAGATAAGTGAAAAGAGAAGCATCCTGCTGCTGGTATTTCCCTGTACGGATATTGTCAATCATCAACAAGAAACTATCATGATAAATATCTGATATTTCCTCTTCTCCCAATTGATATCTTTTCTGCATATATCCCATAAATCGTGCCCGGTACAACCTATAAAGCTCCTCTATTCCTTCCTTGGACAGAATATCCCTGCAACCAGACTGATGGACCTTCCGTTTTTTCCAATCAAACACAAAATGCATAACTTCCACTTTAATGAATCACAGACAATATAAACAGCTTCTCCTTATCGCTACACTCCATATATGGATGTTGTAATTTCAACAACGGACTGGAAGGTAACTGTCGCATGGTCTCATTTACAACCTTGCACCAACCTTCAGACGTAAATCCAGCTAATTGCCGTTCTGCCACCTGCACGAAACTATAAGTCAGTTTCCCATAATGACACTTGCTCTTCCGACTATAATATTCATAATTAGTCTCCTCCGGCCTACATGCACTCAATACCATCGTAGGAGCCAGATTAGCCAAAGACTTCAATTTCATACTACACTCCAAATGTCTTCCTCGTCGAGGAGTATAATCATCCGGAGCAAAAATTTTATTGACACCACGGATATAAACACCACTCATATAGCGATTGGCTGTTCCACTATGACATGCATCCAAAAGTACAAAAATCTGTCCGGATTTCCCCAATTTGCACCGAAACCTGTCAATCCATTCCCCCAATTCATCATCACTGAAATGCTTTTCTCCCTCGTAAACACCAGGAAGATACCAGAACAATGCATCATAAGGAATCAAGGCTTCATCCAACCCGTCCTCTTCATCCCCATTCAAATCCATCATCTGCTGCCCATGGCAAGAAAAATGCAAAAACAAATAGTCGCCAGCCTTCACATCCTCATATAACCTTTGCAATGACAGATTAATATTCTTCTTGGTGGCCCTTTCATTCTTTAACAATATAATTTGCTGATAATAATTTCTTTTCAACAAATCAGAAATTAATATACCATCGTTGTCGCCATGAATATTTTCCCATCCACTATCCATCGGATATTTGCCAATAGCCACGACCAACGCCCTTCCCGTACGAGCGTCTGCATGACTCCCGCTCAGAACTGCAAATAAAAATAACACACAAAAACAACGGAAAAAAAACATATACGCACTAAAAAAATATTCAACTATCCATTTACCTTTTAGCTCTTTGAAGGATAAAGATAAAAAAGATGTTTTAAATATCCCTACTCAAAACATCTTTTTCTGCAAACAAGGTTTTTATCATTCAGCAAGAATCTTGTTTTGAATTAAAGTAGAGATTTTTTTAATTTAATTTGCAATATTAAATATTAAAGCCATGGACCGGAAATTGACTATTTCATATTACACAGCAAAAGAGATGTTGATGGAATTACTTGCGAATAATAAATTGCTGGAAGATGAAGAAATAAAAGTGATGCTGAAAGATATGGCGTTACAAAAGAATGAAGAAGACAGAAACTCATCCATGAATACTCCAATCATTATAGATACAGAATGTCGTCTGTTCTTTCCAATGTACAGCGACAAGGAAGTGAAAATGTCCTATTTACCTAAAACAGTTTATATTTTTTTCTTGCTTCATCATACGGGTGTAGAGTTCAAGAATCTAGACCACTATTTAAAAGAATTGTATCAGATTTACCAAATCGTTTCCGAAGAGAAGAATATAGAAGCCAGAAAAATCAAAAGAAGTTTAGAAAACCTCGTTTCACCTGGAAGTAACCGAATTTATGAAATCTGCTCTGTGGTACGAAGAACTTTATCAGAGATTCTTCCAAGGGAATTAGTTACACAATATGCTATCACGGGGAAATGGGGAGGGGTTCATAAAATAAAAGCCGAACGCTCATACCTTGAAATCAGACACAAAAAACTGAAACAAATCTTATCAGAATAATCTTTATTGTTTAATATAATATCTATTCAGTATGAAAAAACTAACTGTAGTGCTAATGGCAGCATGCAGCATGCTGCTCGTTGCTTGTTCGTCGAACACACCCAAAAAAACGGTAGAAAAGGCCTTCGATGCACTCATTGACGGCGATTATGAAACGTATGTAAGAAGCCTCTATGTGGAAGACAAATCAGATTCTGAAAAGGTTGAAAAAGATATTCAGGATTTAATCGAAATAGTAAAACGCAACTCGGAGGACGAAGATGAAAAAGTTAAAAGCTACGAAATCCTAAACGAAGAACAAAGTAAGACAGGAAAGTGGGTTCGCATCACCTACAAGCTCACCAACGTTGATGGCACAGAAAATACTTCTGATTTCTATCTGACAAAAGATGATACAGGAGAGTGGAAAATTCAAATGTTCGGAACAGACAGATTGATGGATGAATAAAAAAGTATCACTTATATCCTCATCGACAATACTCTGGAGTTAAAGTATAATATCCCAATAGTTTAATTACCCAACCTACAGAATCATGACTAGCACGATGAATAAATTAGCAATAATATTCCATCAAACTTGATTACATCAGTATATCCCAGTATTTGATATATGTCTGAATATAAGTTCTTCATAAAGCATGGACCTCTCATATTCAACATTTTAATTCCATTTCTTAATTTAATTTTAGCTAATAATTGTTCCAACTTAATATAGAAAAACAATGAAAGTAAATAATTTATTAGTATCAGGCTTTACCTTGTGTATGCTAAGTATCATTCCCCAACCAATGGAAGCGCAGTTCTTTAAAAAGATAGGCAATATGCTTGAAGCTGTAGATAAAGCATTAGGTGGAGATACCTCGAAAAACAATACAGCAACAGAAAATGCCGAGACTGATTCCCCTCAAGTAAATAGAACTGTAAATGGCATACATCAGGCTACATTGTATGACAGGGATATAACGATGAAATGTCCTGTAGTAACCAATCAGACCAAAGTAATAACAGTGGATGTGGCACCCAATATTTATGTAAATATGACACCTTATTCTGATGGGGTTGCTTTTGTGAAGGTAGACAAAAAATGTTTCTTTGTAGATACCTTAGGTAATAAAGTGCTTGATTTCAATTATAGCCTTCCTTTTATGCAGGAATATCCTCGTTTTTATCAGGGAGTTTGTCCTGTGAAAAAAAACATGGCAAAAAATATGTCATTAATAGACAAGGCAGGTAAGGTGGTCATGGAACTACCAGTATATAATTGCACGAACTTTGTAGATGGAGTAGCTGTTGGATTCTTATCTGTTACTAAAGGATATAGTAAAGTTACAAGAGCAGTTTATTTTAACACAAAAGGAGCACTTGTTTATAAAAATTTGATTGAAGATGTCAAATTTGGAACTTTGGAAGCTCTTCGTCCATTACGTGAAGGACTTGCAGCCCATTATAGCTATTCGAAACAACTATATGGATTTAGGGATAAAGATGGGAATTTGGTTATTTCACCAAGCTATCCAAAAGTGCAAGATTTCAATGACGGACTGGCAGCTGTTCAGACAACAAGTGGGAAATGGGGCTACATTGACAAAACAGGTAAAATGGTAATTGAAGCAAAGTTCTCGTCAGAACCAAGTCCGTTCAGTGAAGGTTATGCAGTAGTGGAAAAACGGGATGGAAAAAAATGCTATATTGACAAACAAGGAAATGTTGTTTTTGACGGATTAAGAGATGCCTATTACTTCCATCATGGAAGAGCCTTTGTCCGTTTAGACAGGATGTCTAAATACACACTCGCCTTAATAGATAAAAATTTTAAAGTCGTTTCTGAGTTTCATACAGACTTGAATACTTTACCTTTAAAAGATGCCGTATCTTATTCTGAAAATGATATTTTGGTAAGTAATTGTTTCGTAACCGAAATGGGAGATATGATTTTGGGAGCAGAACACTTAAAAAATCATTTTTCAGACGGATTGACTTATTGTATTGTTTTAAAAGAAGGAGGAAAAACCACTTGCGGTTGTATTAATCGTAAAGGTGAATTCGTCTTTATATTTAAAGAATCTGAATTCTAGTTATTTATAAGAAGCTGTAAAAAAGAGCAAACATCCACTTCTTAAAAACGAAGAATATAAATTAAACTGTGTCAGCAAGGGGTCAAGTATAAACTTTGCTAACACAGTTTTTTTACATCTTCAAATCTACTTATTTTCATCAAAGCAAAAACAAAGCTAACTTTGTACAAATCAATCTTAACTGTACAATATGAAAACAAGCTACCTGATTCTTTTATTGCTCCTACTCCCTATCCCTTCCTTGGCTGGCAATCGTCTTCAAGAACTATATTCAAATATCAATCATTTTATCGCACAGCAAAAGGCAGAAATAGGAGTGGCAATTATCGCAGAGGGAAAAGACACCCTCACCATAGGAAACAATCACCACTATCCCCTGATGAGTGTGTTCAAATTACATCAGGCATTAGCTGTTGGAAATTATTGTGAAAAACATCGGATATCCTTTGACACCCTACTCACTGTAAGCAAAACGGACCTCAAACGCGATACGTATAGCCCACTAAGAGACCAACATCCCAATGGAGGGAAATTCTCGCTCAAACAATTGATGCAATATACTCTTCATCTGAGTGACAACAATGCATGCGACATTTTATTTAGATTTATGGGAGGCCCCGATGTGACCGACCGTTACATTCGAAGTTTGGGTATCAAAGATTTCTCCGTTCAGCATACGGAAGAGGATATGCACCGCAACCTGAATCTTTGCTACCAGAACTGGAGTACGCCTCTCGCCACTGCAGAAGTCATTGAGGCCTTACTCACCCGTCCCTTGTTCGACAAGGAACATCAGGAATTTATAAAAAAATCCCTTATCACCTGTCAGACCGGAAAAAGTAGAATAGTCCGTCCTTTACAAGATAAAAATGTGATTGTAGGACACAAAACCGGTACCGGCGACTATAACAAATCCGGACAACTCATTGCAATCAATGATGCCGGATTTATAGTGTTTCCAGACGGACGTCGTTATACGTTGGTAGTATTCGTCAAAAATTCTCAGGAAAATCCTGAACATACCGAAGTAATCATCGCACACATTTCAGAAATGGTTTATCAGGCTTTCTCCAAACCCTGATAAACTCCTTTCACAAGCTGACAGGCCGTTTTCAAATCAATCGTTCCAGTGTTCAGCATCAGATTGTAATGATGCGGTTCCCCCCATTTCATGCCTGTATAATACTCATAGTGATGAACCCGGTTACGGTTTACCCGCTTGATTTCAGCTTCCGCATTTTCCCGGGCAATGCCATATTCTTCCACACAACGGTTCACCGCGCTGGCTACATCCGAGTAACAGAACACTTTCAACACTTTCGGATAATCCTTCAATACGAAATCCGCACAACGGCCCACGATGATGCAGGATTCTTTGGCGGCCAGTTCCTGAATAATCTTGCTCTCGGACACGAACAACACATCATCCGATGAAAGGCTGGACTCGAGTGGGCGTTCACTGTTCTTCGAAAGAATGCATTTCAACCAGAAAGAAGGGATAGACTGTTCATTCTTCACAATGTACTGCTCATCCATTCCGCTACGCTGGGCAGCCAGCTGGATAAACTCCTTGTCATACAGCTTAAGACCGAGTTCCTTCGAAAGCATCTCGCCCAGCAAATGTCCTCCACTTCCATACTCACGCGCAATGGTAATCACAATATGCTGTCCTTGAGCCATAGCCGCTTTTTCCCGCACAGAAGGATCTGTAATCCATTTATCCAAGAATTGATAATACGGGCTTACAAAATGCACAATCGGACCTACTACCAACGCCGAAATCACGGTTCCTTCACGTACCCCATAGATTCCCGACATGAAAATCAAGGACAACAAGCAAGCAAGGACGACCAGAGTCACATCAAATCCCAGCTTCACATAGCCAAACTCTCCACGGAACCTTTTCGTGATGACGTTCACAAAATATTCCCCGGCCATCATGGCTGCATTTGCCTTTACCTCCAGTGCGATACCTACGGCCAGAATCACACAACCTATCAGCAAGGCAATAATCATATATACATAAGTTTCCGGGTGCAGCCAGAACAACACATAGTGCATACAAATATCAATAAACGTACCGAAACAGAAAGAAATGGGAATCTGTAGGAGGTACATCCGCAAATCGGATTTCAATTCCTGGCGTGACATCAGAAACGGCTCCAGCACCACAAACAGAAGGTTCAACAGGATGGTCCACTGTCCGATGGTCAAAGGAGTAAACATACTCAATACATACGTCACACTCGTAATCGGAGACGTACCCAGCAAAGCCTTGGTAATGAAGGCAATTCCAAGCGCGTTCACAAACAAAGAAACGCAAAACAACAGGTAGCGTCTAAAAAGAAATACATTCATATATCATCTGCTTTTATAAACGCCGCAAATTTCTGTCTATTTTTCCGCTTCTCAATCATAAATGAGCAACCAATTTTGGTCGAAAACGAAACAAAACTTACTTTTGTAAAAAAATTGGCGCAATGGACAGACTACTGACAGAAATTATGAAAGAATCGGGCCAAAAGGCCGGAAACACCTTGTTTATCCAAATAAAGTATCCTCATTTTCTGGCAAACTCCATCGTCATCAAACAAGGATTCTTCTTCCTGCTCGTCACAAACGGAACAACGGCCATTACCGATGCCTTCCATCGCTATACACTTTCCGCCAACCAGCTACTGGTACTTACCCCCAGTACCGAGAGTATGCTGTCCGATGCCAGCTCCGATTTCTCCATGTCGGCCCTGTACATCAATCCCGATTATTTTGACAGCCTGCCCGACGGACAACCCGTGTACAATCAAGTGGCCCGCTACCTGGGCAACTACCAGCTTCCCATTTTTCGTCTTCAAGATGCCCCTGCTGAATACATGCAAAAAACGATGTCACTCTTTTCCGAGCAGTTGAAAACCATGCAGCTGTATCAGGACGGTATCATCCGCCATCTGTGCAGTTTTCTTCTCCTGCAAATCACGGATGCCCTCTGCCAGGAAAACCGGAATACTCCGGTCTGCGTAAAACGTTCCAACGAGATTTTCCGCAATTTCAAGAAACTGCTGGTACACCATTACCGGGAAGAACACACCATCCAGTTCTATGCCGACCAGCTCCACATCTCAACCACCTATCTTTCCCGTATTGTCAAAGACCTGACAGGGCATACTGTCTGCTTTCATATGTCGGAACTCCTATGTGCAGATGCCCGGAAACTACTGGAATGTACTGACATGGATATCAAAGAAATTGCCGACTACCTAGGGTTCTCTGACCAGTCGGTATTCGGCAAATTTTTTATTCGGAAAACCGGCCTTTCTCCTCTGAAGTTCCGGATGCGAAAAGAAACAAAGCCCCAAAAAGAGAAAACCGAGATACAGACTTAAGGATGATAATTCCATCCACAATCATTATGATATATCATCAGCCGACTCATACCTCCATCCACCGTGATATTTTCTCCATTGATAAAAGAGTTGCGTTCGTCACAAAGGAAAGCCACCACCCGCACAATGTCCATGGGTTCTCCCACTCTACCCGAAGGATGCTGTTTCAAATCCCCCTGACTATACACAGGCTGATACACCTCCTCTTTATGGTAAGCACCCGTATCAATCCATCCGGGAGCAATAGAATTTACACGTGCAATTCCAGCCAGACTCACAGCCAAAGCATGAGTCAATGCCGTAATGCCACCTTTAGCCGCCGTATAGCTTTCAGTATTGGGCTGCGATTGAAAAGCACGAGTGGACGAAAGATTTACGATAGAGCCTAATCCCTGAAAATGATCCTTAAAAAGTTTTGAGAGCATATAAGGAGCTGCCACTCCGACACGCTGCACATACAAGAAATCATCATAATCACATCCTTCCAGAATTCCTCCATGCATCAGGCAAGCATTATTGACAAGACAATGAATGCCTTCGGGATGTTCATCCAGTACCCTACGGGCAAAATCCTCCAAGACCTGTTTCTCTGCCACATCTCCCGCATATCCTGTTACCTGCCAGCCATATCCGCGCATCCGTTCCATCTGCGTATGAACCCCTTGCACATCACAATCTACAAAATATACCGCATCACCCTGCGAAGCAAAATATTCTACTATACAACGGCCGATGCCTCCAGCACCGCCCGTTACTACTATTGTCCTGCTCATAAGTTAACCGATAACAACCTCTCCATCGGCTGTCACCTGATCTTCCCAAGCCCCGATAGAGCCTCCTGAAACACTAATACTGTCACGTCCTATCTTTAATGTAAGACTACAATATTTTCCTCCTTCCAATTCTGACTGCGAATGGCCCAACTGACGTAACAATTCATCGAGGAGTATTCTTTTCGTCTCCCCGTTGACACGCACGTCCAGTGTTATTCCATCTGTAGTTTGTGGAACAAGATAAAACGACGCAGAAACTCCCGTAGAAATATAGTCACCTGTTATATTCTTCACACTTTCAATGCTTCCCTTGGCAGCATCTACCACACAAGTTGTTTTGGCATGAAGGGTCAGTGAAAGTTCCCGAAGATCATCCGCTGTATATCCATTTCCTGGTTCAAACGTCAGAATCAAATGATGCAAAGCATGTACAAAAGTCATGGAAACAGGTTCGGCCGTTCCTACTGCCACCGTTTTTGCAGGAGCTAAAAGTAAGTCTGCCTCAGAAGTTTGCAAACTATTAAATTCAAATGTCCCTTCTTCTCCTACCATTTGCTTGGGATAGCAAGAAGCAAATGTCACCTGTTTCACATTTTCGGCCAGGCCTAGCTTGCCCCAGGTAAGAACCTCAGAATCATACGCAAAATCAGTAGCAACCGTAGAAATTCCATTTCCACCTACAAAAAGTGACAAGACATCGCCTTTTGAAAAGTTACCACTCCCATCCGTAGCCAATTGCGGAGCACGTGACTGCGGCGCTACATTAGCCAAAATCGTAATCGTATTTCCCGAAGGCAATTTATCCTTTTCCGGTACATCTTTAGAACAAGCTGTCAGTGCCAACGCTACAGCCATCAACGCATAAAAATAATTTTTTCTCATCATCGATTTTTATCTTAGTTTTTATTTATTTTATCTCTGGAAATGCTTTCTGCCAGATATCCTGTCGCAAATCAACCAAGGTCAAAGTACACACCATCGATTTTCTTTTTACCGGTGTTCCATCCACATTATCCAGCGGAGCAATGTAAGTTTCCCGCGTTCCGGTTCCTTCATATACTACTTTAAAACGCCTGAGAGACGCATGGTTGGGTTCATCTTCTGCGGAATTATTATCACAAAAATACAAGTAAGCCACATTTCCTTCCGCATCAAATTCAGCCCCCCAAACAGTCATGGCATGAAGTCCTTCATTCGCATTTGAAAAACCATATACAGAGAAACCTATCGCTTTATGGTTTCGGAAAGCATCCTTCATCCAATCATTGAAATTCTTTTTCGACATGTTGTAAGTGTCTGTTGCCACAACATCTTTCTTTGAAAATACTTGACAAAAGAATCCCGGAAAACTTTCATCATTACTCGCATTTAAATTTTTTTTGTCGCCATTAATGAACCAGTTCACTCCTCCAGTTTCCCAACTTCCTTTATTGGGATACATTCTTTTAAAAAAATTGAACACCTCACTGTGCTGCTGGTCAGTTTCTGTCATTTTCCGATATCCCTTGGGACAAGGATTTCCTGGATATTTTACTTCGTATGCCTCTATGTATTTACGATTGTGTTCAATCCACCAATGAAGCAAATTAGACGCTGTTGCAGCCCAACACATATTACGGTCTCCCACATAACCGAAAGTCTTATTACAGTCATACCATCCACATCCCTCTTTCCAGGTGAGATAATTCTCGTCATTGAGCAAATCTATTTCTTTATAATCATATCGGAACCACTCCCCTTCCGGAAATTTAGTAATCCACGTATTGATAGACAACGTTTGCACTTTATCTTTACCCGGAAAATCCGGAGAGGTTATGCCATACACCCAACGGTTTTGATTAGCAAATTCCATATCTCCTCCGCTTACCTCAGTCGATTTCAATGTCAGATTAAGAGTTGTCTGCATACCTGAAGAAAATGACCGAACACCTGAAGGCAGCTGATAAATCACAGACTTACCTCCGGAGGTCAGACGAAGCAAGCCCTCTTCGGACTGATAAGCTTTAGCATCTTGTGGTAGGACAATAACTGAAAGGTACGTACATCCTTCCGCTGAGGAATAATCCAAGAATATGCAGAACCTGCAAGGGAAGCAGTACCATCAGTCATAGAAATTATTCCGCTCGCACAATTACGTACTTCCAGTTTCAAATCATCTGGCACTGTACCTTCCAAATGGATATTAATCCGATGCAAAGCATGATTAAACTGCAAAGTAGCAGAAGATTCTTCCTCTCCCACCTTGACCTTGGCAAAAAGAACATCAGCTTCCTGCATTTTTTTTGAAGTACTTTGGTCAAGTGGCAAATGAAGGTCTCTATTTTCTTTGTTTCCAGCTGACTGTGGCAATACCGGAAAAAGAGCCGACAAGCTCCACTCTCCCCGTGCATAATCACTGCGATTCAATGACGGAGTCCACCGCCCGGATACATATTGCAACTGCTTACCAGAAATCATGTCTCCAGCCATCACCTGTACCTCTATGCAATCATTATCCGAGAAGTCTCCATTCCCTGTATCACTTGTTATCACACGAGTATCTTGTGTCCACGCTGTTTTGGCACACTTCAAATTGAACTCATTGCCGTAAATTTGAGAAATATCTTCTGCCTGTTTACACGACATCAAGAATATCATGCTACCAGCAAAAGCGATAAAAAGTTTTTTCATTCGTATCATATTCTAGTCAGTTTCTGTATTTTTATACATACAAAAAGGGAATATTGTTCATTCGACAACATCTATTCCCTTACTTTTTTTTGTTTTTTTACCAAAATCAATAAAAAGTAATATTTTGGATTTTATTTTTTCCGGTAACAAACCGTCCCCGTTGCCTGGTAAGTAGGCATCACCAACACCTCGGCTATCTGGATATGTGCCGGAGCAGAAGCAGCATAATACACCACCTCGGCCACATCCTCCCCCGTGAGCGGACGAATGCCTTCGTACACGGCATCGGCTTTTCCCTTGTCACCCCGAAAACGGACCACCGAAAAGTTTGTCTCTACCAGCCCTGGCTTGATGTTCGTCACTCGCAACGGCGTGTCTACCAAATCAATGCGCAACCCGTCGGACAAAGCTTTCACAGCTGCTTTCGTCGCACAATACACACTGCCGCCCGCATAAGCCGCATCTCCGGCCACAGAACCGATATTGATGATATGCCCGCATCCACGTTCCACCATACCCGGCACAATCATCCGCGTCATGGCCAACAGTGCCTTGATATTGGTATCAATCACCACATCCCATTCTTCCAGCGAACCTTCATATTCTTTATCCATTCCGATTACCAGTCCGGCATTGTTAATCAGCACGTCAATGTGCCGCCATTTATCCTGCAAGGAATCTACTGCCTGACGCATGGCCTGCCGGTCGCGCACATCAAACGGCAGCGTCAGCACTTCCACGCCCTGTGCCGTAAGTTCTTTTTTCAGGCTTTCCAGTTTTTCCACGTTTCTTCCGTTCAATATCAGGTTGCTTCCCATGGCTGCAAATTTCCGTGCGCAACCCTCACCGATACCACTTGTGGCACCTGTAATAAAAACCAATTTCCCTTTCATATATTCCTTGTCTATTTTTTATTATGATATTACTGCTTTCCCTTCTTAAATGTATCGAGCACTGCCAGTCCCTTTTCCGCATCACTTTCCTTTATCATCACCTGTATTTGTTGGGCAAATGCAATGATGGGGCCATAACCACTACGGACACTATTGGTCAGAAAACAGTCGATGCCTTCATCTTTCAATACCGTTTCCAGCAGCTGACATTCCCACAGCTCTCCACGATACAATTCTATAATCTTATCCTGTTTCATCACACAATTTTTATGTTCTAACTCCCTGCAAAGATAGGAAAGCATTCCGACAAAAAACGGTCTTCCGCTTCATTCTTTCTTTTTTATTCGCTTATTCTCGCGATATTTCCTATCTTTGCCACCGATTATTAATGCAAATTTAATTTTGAAACATGGAAAATAAATACATTACGGTAGCATATAAACTGTATGCAGTGGAAGACGGAAAAAAAGAATTGCGTGAAGAAGCTCCGGCTGCCCACCCGTTTCAGTTCATTTCCGGAATAGGATATACACTGGACCGCTTTGAAAAAGAAATCCTGGCCCTGCAAAAAGGAGACAACTTCAGCTTCACCATTCCTTGTGCAGAAGCATACGGAGAAAGAGACGAAGACAACGTACGCCAGGTACCTAAATCAATGTTCTGCGGACCGGACGGAAAATTCGACAGCGACAATATTTTCGAAGGAAACATCATCATGCTGAACGACTCCGAAGGACACCAGTTCTATGCCAACGTGGGTGAAATTACAGACGACAAAGTGGTGCTCGACCTGAATCACCCTCACGCTGGAAAAGACCTTTATTTTGAAGGAACCGTCATGGAAATGCGCGACGCCACCAACAAAGAAATGGAAAGCATCATCAAGCTGATGAGCGGCGAAGGCTGCGGAGGCGGATGTGAAGGTTGCGGAGGTGGATGCGGCGACCACGAGCATGAAGACGACGGATGCTGCGGTGGAGGTTGCGGACATTGCCACTAATCCTGAGAAATCCATAACTACCATACGAAGAAGACGGGACACGCCGTCTTCTTTTTATTTTCCACCCGTTTTAATCTTATTTCCCTATGATTCTTATTGCAGACAGTGGAGCCACCAAAACCGACTGGTGTTTCGGAACCACTCTTCACCATAGCCAGATTGTCCAGACAGAAGGCATCAACCCTTTTCATCAGGCAGCGGACAAAATAAATGAAATACTCTGTAATGGATTATTGCCCCAACTTCCATGCCCTTCTTCCGACGTACAGGCCGTATTTTTCTATGGCGCCGGCTGCACCCCCGACAAAATAGAGAAGCTAGCGTTCCTTTTAGGGCAGACATTTCCCCACGCCACCATCGAAGTACACAGCGATTTAGTGGGAGCTGCACGCGCTTTATGCCAGCACCGGCCGGGAATAGCCTGTATTCTGGGCACAGGAGCCAACTCCTGTCTGTACGACGGAGAGAAAATCATACAAAACACTCCTCCGTTGGGATACATTTTGGGAGATGAAGGAAGTGGGGCCTATCTGGGCAAACGTTTTTTGGGCGACTGCATCAAACAACAACTTCCGACCGGACTGCTGGAAGGGTTGTTGAAGGAATACCAGCTGACTCTGCCGGACATCTTGGAAAGAGTATACAGACAACCTTTGGCCAACCGTTTCCTGGCCAGTCTTACACCTTATATATATAAACACAAATCACAACCGGAAGTACATTATTTTCTGACAACCTGTTTCACCGACTTCTTCCAGCGCAACGTGGTTTCCTACGAAGGATACCGGCAGCTGCCCATTTCTTTTACCGGCTCCGTAGCCTGGTTTTTCCATCAGGAAATAGAAGAAGCCGCACAGAAGCTCCACCTCCACACAGGCGTTTTCATACAGTCTCCCATACTGGAACTGAGGCATTTTCACCTGCCTGAAAAAACGCTTTGACGTTTCATCCAAAACGTCTAAACGTTTCCCTCAAACGCCTAAACGTTTTGATTAAAACGCTTCGACATTTTGATTAAAACGTCTAAGCGTTTTAAAGCAAACGTAAAGACGTTTTAAAGCCCTTGGGAAATTCAATAATTTTCAATACCTTGCGTTATTATTACTCACATCTAACTATAATTAAATCATTATGAAAAATTTCAGAATCGAGGCCCTCATCCTGGCTGTCGGACTCTTGTTGTTAGGAGTCTTCATTGAAAAAGGATTCAACAAATTCGCCGAGAAAGACCGTTGCGTCACCGTAAAAGGGCTGGCGGAAATCGAAGTTCCGGCCAATAAAGTCACCTGGCCGCTTGTTTACAAAAGCCTGGGAAATGACTTGGGAAAATTGTACGATGACATCAAACATTCCAACCAAACCATTATCAGCTTTTTGAAAGAGAAGGGACTGACAGAACAGGAAATCAGCGTGAATGCTCCCGAAATCATCGATCTGGCTGCCGAACGCTACGGCAACAACCAGAATCCGGCTAACCGCTACAACGTGACAACCGTAATCACAGTCACTTCCGACAAGGTCGACCTCATCCGTGGACTCATCAGTGAACAAGGAGAATTGCTGAAACGGGGTATCGCCATCACTTCCGGCGAATACCAGTACAGGGTGCAGTATGAATACACCGACCTGAACAAAGTAAAGCCGCAAATGATTGAAGAAGCTACCAAAAACGCCCGTGAGGCTGCTGAAAAATTTGCCAAAGACTCCGGCAGCAGTCTTGGAAAAATCCGGCAGGCCAACCAGGGACAGTTCAGCATCACCGACCGCGACCCTAATACACCGTACATCAAGAAAATACGTGTAGTCACGACCATCGACTACTCTCTTGAAAACTAAAAAAATCCAAAATCCGGAGAACGAAGCCTCCACAGAGCCGTTCTCCGGATTTTCTGTTTTCCTTTCTCCCGAAAAAAAAGAACGAAGTATTTTAATATTCAGTATTTTATTATACCTTTGCAGCCGATTTATATAAACAATATAAAGTCTAACACAATTAGTTATTTAAAAACAATTTTTTTATTTAATGGAAAACTTAAAGAACATTGCTCCTATTGAAGATTTCAACTGGGATGCGTATGAAAACGGTGATGCAACAACCAACGTAAGCAAGGAAGAACTTGAAAAGGCTTACGACAGCACCCTGAACAAAGTAAACGACCGTGAGGTTGTAGACGGTACTGTCATCGCAATGAACAAACGCGAAGTGGTTGTAAACATCGGTTACAAATCAGACGGTATCATTCCGTTGAGCGAATTCCGTTACAATCCGGATTTGAAAGTAGGTGACACTGTAGAAGTGTACATCGAAAACCAGGAAGACAAAAAAGGTCAGTTGATCTTGTCTCACAAGAAAGCTCGCGCTACTCGTTCTTGGGACCGTGTAAACGCTGCGCTTGAAAACGAAGAAATTATCAAGGGTTACATCAAGTGCCGCACGAAGGGTGGTATGATTGTAGACGTATTCGGCATTGAAGCATTCTTGCCGGGTTCTCAGATTGATGTGAAACCTATCCGTGACTACGATGTATTCGTAGGCAAGACTATGGAATTCAAGGTGGTTAAAATCAACCAGGAATTCAAGAATGTGGTTGTTTCTCACAAGGCTCTTATTGAAGCTGAACTGGAACAGCAGAAGAAAGAAATCATCAGCAAACTGGAAAAAGGTCAGGTACTGGAAGGTACTGTCAAGAATATCACATCTTACGGTGTATTCATCGACTTGGGCGGCGTAGACGGTTTGATTCACATCACCGACTTGTCTTGGGGCCGTGTAAGCGATCCTCGCGAAGTGGTTCAGCTGGATCAGAAACTGAACGTAGTTATCTTGGACTTCGACGACGAAAAGAAACGTATCGCTCTTGGCTTGAAGCAGTTGACTCCACACCCATGGGATGCACTGGATCCTAACTTGAAGGTAGGCGACCACGTGAAAGGTAAAGTAGTCGTTATGGCTGACTATGGTGCATTCATCGAAATCGCTCCGGGCGTTGAAGGTTTGATCCACGTATCAGAAATGTCTTGGTCACAGCACCTGCGTTCTGCTCAGGACTTCATGAAAGTGGGCGACGAAGTAGAAGCTGTTATCCTGACTCTGGACCGCGAAGAACGTAAGATGTCTTTGGGTATCAAACAGCTGAAACCAGATCCATGGGAAACTATCGAAGAAAAATATCCTGTAGGTTCTAAGCATGTTGCTAAAGTACGTAACTTCACTAACTTCGGTGTATTCGTAGAAATCGAAGAAGGTGTAGACGGCTTGATCCACATCTCTGACCTGTCTTGGACTAAGAAGATCAAACATCCTTCTGAATTTACTCAGATTGGTGCAGACATCGACGTTGTTGTTTTGGAAATCGACAAAGAAAATCGTCGTTTGAGCCTTGGTCACAAGCAGTTGGAAGAAAACCCATGGGATGTATTCGAAACAGTATTTACTGTAGGTTCTATCCACGAAGGTACTATCATCGAAATGTTGGATAAGGGTGCTGTTGTAGCATTGCCTTACGGTGTTGAAGGTTTCGCAACTCCGAAACACTTGGTTAAGGAAGACGGTACACAGGCTCAGCTTGACGAAAAACTTCCGTTCAAGGTAATCGAATTCAACAAAGATGCAAAACGTATCATCTTGTCTCACAGCCGTATCTTCGAAGATGCTGCTAAGGCAGAAGAAAAGGCTGAAAAGAAAGCTTCTAAGAAATCTTCTAAGAAAGAAGAAACTCCGATGATTCAGAACCAGGCTGCTTCTACAACTCTTGGCGACATCGACGCTTTGGCTGCTTTGAAAGAACAATTGGAAGGAAAGAAATAATTCTTTAATTCGTCATATTGGAAAAAGGGATTGTGCTTTGCATAGTCCCTTTTTTTATTTCCCCAGAAACCTTTCCAAGACCTTTTCCGGTTTTCCTAAATATCACTATTTTTCATAAAACAGAATGTCCACGAGGAAGGCCAGACTGAAAAACTATACATTTCATTTGTCACTCCGCTCACCTTTGCGTATCTTTGTTTACATGGAAAAATTTGAAGTAAATATATTAGGATGCGGGTCTGCATTACCCACCACGCGGCACATGGCAACCTCACAGGTAGTGAATATTCGGGAAAAACTGTTCATGATTGACTGTGGAGAGGGTACCCAAATACAATTACGGCGTTCACGGCTGAAATTCAGTCGCCTGAATCACATATTCATCTCTCATCTGCACGGAGATCATTGCTTCGGTCTGATCGGACTCATCTCCACCTTCGGCATGCTGGAACGCACAGCCGACTTACATATTTATTGCCATCCTGAACTGGAACAACTGCTTACCCCACACCTTGAATTCTTCTGCAAAGGTATGCCGTACAAGGTTATCTTTCATCCATTTAATCCTAAAGAGCAACAGGTTATTTACGATGACCGCTCCGTCACGGTAGAAACAATCCCTTTACGCCATCGTTTGCCTACATGCGGTTTTCTCTTTCGTGAAAAGCCTACGCCCAACCATATAAAGCGTGACATGATAGATTTTTACAACATCCCGATATGCTTGATCAACCGCATAAAGAACGGAGAAGACTACATCACAGAGGAAGGTACAGTTATCCCCAACGAACGGCTGACTACGCCCTCCGACCCTCCCCGCTCGTATGCATACTGTTCGGATACAGCCTATCTTCCACGTATCACCGAGCAAATAAAAGGCGTAGACCTCCTGTTTCACGAAGCAACTTTTGCCAAGACAGAAGCAGCACGAGCCCGTCAGACCATGCATTCTACTGCCGAACAAGCTGCTACCATAGCCCGCGATGCACAAGTCCGACGCCTGCTCATCGGTCATTTCTCTGCAAGATATGAAGAAGAAGAAACCCTGCTGAAAGAGGCACAAGCCATCTTCCCCGATACGCTGCTGGCACAGGAAAACATGAATATCGCACTTTAAGTAAAGAAGTTAATAAAACTCAACCTGCTTAAACCCTTCCATTACATATCAATCTAAAAAACAACGGAAACAAGAAGTTAATAAAATATGAATACATATAACGAAGAAGATGTCATCGACCGACTGCAATATCCGGAAACACAACGAGAAGCTTTCGGAGAAGTAGTAAAAGCATATAGCGAACAGCTATACTGGCAAATCAGGCGAATGGTCCTCTCGCACGACAACGCAAACGACTTGTTGCAAAATACATTCATCAAAGCATGGAGCAACCTGAGCTATTTTCGGGGAGAGGCCAAACTTTCTACATGGCTATACCGTATAGCCTTGAATGAGAGCTTGAATTTCCTGAACAAACAGCGTGCCCAGAACCAACTTTCCATCGACGACGCAGAGGCTGTTGCCCTGAGCAAGCTAGAAAGTGACCCTTACTTCGATGGCGACAAGACACAGCTATTATTCGAAAAGGCAATTCAAACTTTACCCGAAAAACAGCGAATGGTCTTCAACCTGAAATATTTTCAGGAGATGAAATACGAAGAGATATCCGACATTTTGGGAACCAGCGTAGGAGCTCTCAAGGCTTCCTATCACCATGCCGTAAAAAAAATAGAAGAATTTTTAAGCCAAAACGATTAAACCTTATGAGCAAACAGCTATCTAAGAAAATAAAGGAGGATAACATACTATGAAGGAAGATAAAGATTTACTGAAAAAATACGGAAAGAAGAATCCTTTTACTGTTCCTGAAGGATATTTCCAAAATTTCAACGAAAGGCTGATGGAGCAACTTCCTGAAAAAGAAGTCATCTCCGAACCCGAAATCAGAACATGGGACCGTATCAAACCGTGGGTCTACATGGCCGCTATGTTCGTCGGATTAATGTTTACCGTCCGTGCATTTGTAGGAGAGCAACGTCTGCAAAACGCAGGTATAGAAACAGAAACAGAGAACTATACCGAAATACCCGACGAATACATTGACCCGATCGTCAATCAGACAATGATGGATGATTATGAATTATACCAATATCTGACTGATGCCGAAACCAATATTTACAACTAAATAAGCTGAACCAAGATGAAAAAACTATTGTATATACTAGCTCTTCTCATTGCTTTTTGCAGCAACCTACAAGCACAAAAAGCCAAACTGAGCAAAGAAGAATTCCGCAAAGTACAAGAAAAATTCATAACCGAAAAGGCTAGTCTTACGGCGAAAGAGGCGAAACAATTCTTCCCGCTCTATTTTGAGTTGCAAGACAAAAAGACATCCCTCAACAAAGAAGCCTGGCACAAAATCAGACAAGGCAAACAGGGAAACGTAAGCGAAGAAGAATACAATCAAATTGTGGAAGATGTAATAAAAACACGCATCCAGATAGACCAACTCGACCTAGACTATGTACGGAAATACAAGCAGTTTCTCCCCGCAAAAAAAATTTATGACATTCAGCGGGCCGAAATGAAATTTCACAGAGAACTACTAAAACCCAAAAAGAAGAAATAGTCCCTATTCAAACCGTTGATACATGATGTTTTAAAGAAGAAAAGACCGGATTCAGACATTATTCTTCAAAGCCTGAATCTGGTCTTTTTCATGTCCACCGATACCGGAACGATAGTTACCGTTACAGTCCCTTCTGCTTGGCTTCGTTCCAGACAGCATCCATTTCCTCGAGCGACATATCAGTCAGGTTCTTGCCCTGTTTTATCGTATGTTCCTCCAGATAATTGAAGCGGCGGATAAATTTCTGGTTCGTATGTTCCAGCGCATTATCCGGATTAATCTTATACAAACGAGCCGCATTGATCAGGCTGAACATCACATCTCCAAATTCAGCTTCCGCCTTTTCCTTGTCCATGGTGGCCACTTCTGCTTCAAACTCACCGATTTCCTCTTTCACCTTACTCCAGACTTGCTCGCGCTCTTCCCAGTCGAAGCCCACATTCCGAGCCTTGTCCTGTATGCGATAAGCCTTGATGAGTGAAGGAAGCGCGTCGGGAACCCCACTCAAGACCGACTTGTTTCCATCTTTCTCCTTCAGTTTTATCTGCTCCCAGTTCTCAGAAACCTGTTCGGCCGTATCAGCCTTAACCTCTCCAAAAACATGAGGATGACGGAATATCAGCTTGTCGCAAAGTTTGTCACATACATCTTTTATATCGAACGCACCGGTTTCACTTCCAATTTTGGCATAGAACACCACATGCAACAGGACATCGCCCAGTTCCTTGCAAATGTTTTTCTGGTCGTTCTTCATCAGAGCATCACATAGTTCATATACTTCTTCTATCGTATTGGGGCGCAAACTTTCATTGGTCTGCTTCCTGTCCCACGGACATTTTACTCTCAGTTCATCGAGCACATCGAGCAGCCGCCCGAATGCTTCCATCTGTTCCTTTCTAGTATGCATATACATTTTTTCTTATTTTCGGCACACAAAATTACAAATAAATTGGATTTTATGATAGAAAATACTATTTTTGTAATAATAGATAAAAAATATATATCAACTTGTACCCAAATTAACCAACAAAATATACACAATTATGAATACACAAAGCATTTCAGACTGTGCAAAAGCAGTATGGCGTCTGCTGCACGGAGATAACAGAAAATGGGAGTATCAAGAACTGAAAGAGGCAACCGGACTGCGCGACAGGGATTTGAATGCCGCTATCGGCTGGTTGGCTTGTGAAGGAAAAATCCAGTTTGATGACAGTGTAAAAGGACAAAATACTGCATTATATATTGAGTTGAGCTATTATATAGGATAGTACCAATAAAAAAATGCGTTGTAACTCCGCTGCTCTGACGGTGTTTCAACGCATTTTTCTGATACTTCAAGATTTTGCTTTATTTCAACTTAATAAACAATTCACCTTCCACTTCGCTTGTTTCAATCTTGTCTTCTCTCAATAACCAACCCAATCCAAGGAACAAATCTTTGTCGGCTCTCAGTTTGGTAGCCTTCTTCAGTCCCTTCTGAGTCATTCCTTCATTTCCATTTAGTGCTTCCCAGATTTGTCCGGCGATAGCACCTGCTTTTTCTTGTAACATAGTTCTCTACTTTAAAATGTAATATTTTACTTCTTATACAAAAGAAGTGTTTGTGTATATTGCTATGCAAATGTAACGAAAAAAAACATGAAGATGCCTTTTTATGGAAAAATATTTTGAATATGACTGTTTTTTACTCAAAAGAACCCATTTATAGGCAAACTAATGACATTTTATCTGCAAATGTTTACCTTACGCCGACAGAAACCGGGAAGAACAGCATCGAAAAAGCTTTATTTTTTGTACAAAAAAATAAGTTTTTGTACAAAAAATAAAAATTCCTCCCGACAAAACAGACAAAACTCTGCCTGCTTCCAAAAGAAAGCCCTCCTCCCCTTTCCGTACACCGGCAGTCGCCACAAACCGGCAGTGAAGGGGGTGAAGGGCAAAAAACGGTATTTTTTTTAAATTTTACCTTCTTTTTCCAGGAAATCTCCAAATATGCGAGCGGCAGTTTCTACCATTCTGACACACGGACGCTTGGCATAATACTGGGCTGTACGTGCTTCGGGAGTGGAAACAACCGGCTCATTCTTTGCCAGTCCCAACAAGTCGGCACAACGCAAGGCTCCTGTTTCCTGACGGAACTTTTCCGCCAGTTCCTGAACCAGCGCATAATTGGCAGCCTTACTTTCACGGTCCGCTCCTTCGAGTGCGCAACGCTCCAGACCAGCCAGCAAAAACATTCCGCAAGCAGCTCCACAAGTCTCACGCATGCGGCCAATGCCTCCTCCAAACGAAGCAGACATGTGTAAAGCTTGTTCCTGAGTAAATCCATACAGATCGGCATATGCAGCAACGACCGACTGTGAACAGTTATAACCCTCTTTAAAGAAAGCCATAGCTTTCTGTATACGTTCTTCTTTTGTCATATATCAAGTACATTATTAATTGTATTTCCTTCCATCCATGCTTTCAGATTTTCTACCGCCTGGCTCATCAGGCGTGCACGCGACTCACGGGTAGCCCATGCAATATGGGGAGTAATGAAACAGTTTGTCAACTTCAGCAACGGATTGCCGGCTGAAGCCGGTTCCGACGAAAGTACATCCAGTCCCGCACCCAACAGCTTTCCGCTCAGCAAAGCCTGTTCCAATGCCTTCTCGTCTATCAGTCCACCACGACTGGTATTGATCAGAATAGCCCCCTGTTTCATCAGCGAAAGACGAAATGAATTGACCATCTCTTTGTTCTCCGAAGTTAACGGACAATGCAAGCTGACTACGTCACTCATAGAGAACAGTTCATTCAATGTCACTTTCTGATATCTTTTCGGAAGCATCTTTTTCGGCTTGCTGGTATACAGCAGGATATCCATTCCCAAAGCTTCGGCTATTCGTGCTGTAGCCTGTCCGGTATTTCCAAAACCGACAATGCCCATTTTCTTTCCAGCCAACTCAATCAGCGGAGTATTCCAATAGCAGAAATCCAGTTGTGCACTCCACACACCGTTATGTACCTCTCTGGCATAATGATCCACCCGCTGAGTGATGTTCAACAAATGTGCGATAACCATCTGGGCAACCGACATCGTACTATATGCCGGAATGTTCGTTACCACGATTCCCCGTTGACGTGCCGCATCCAGATCGACGACATTGTATCCTGTTGCCAGAACTCCTATATACTTCAACTTAGGCAACAGATCCAGAACCAATCTGTCCAATACAGTTTTATTAGTCAGTACCACATCTGCATCCTCTGCCCGACGTACCACATCCTGTGGGGAAGTTCGGTCATGAACAATCACTTCTCCCAGCTCCTCCAACTCTTCCCATCTCCTTTCGCCGGGATTCAGCGTATAAGCATCCAAAACAACAATCTTCATATATCTCCTCATTTCTTTGTTATTCTTTGAAACGGTCTCCCCATAGCTGCACCATCCTTTCCTTAAGTTTAGCTTCCGAGGCATTTTCCTGCGCATGCCAGAGGCGCTGCTGCTGCACTTCGTCGGGCAGGAACTGCTGCCGCACGAAATTACCTTTATAGGCATGGGCATACTTGTAGTCTTTGCCATATCCCAGCTGCTTCATCAGCTTGGTAGGTGCATTGCGCAGATGCAGCGGAACCGGAAGATTCCCTGTCTGCCGAACCAGTTCGAGTGCCGAATTAATCCCTTCGTACGCCGAATTACTTTTCGGACTTGTGGCCAGGTAAACCGTAGCCTCAGCCAGTGGAATACGCCCTTCAGGCCATCCGATCTTCATCACGGCATCGAAGGCAGCATTCGCCAGAAGCAGCGCATTCGGATTGGCAAGTCCAATATCCTCAGAGGCAGAGATTACCAGACGCCGGGCAATGAAGACAGGGTCTTCCCCACCCTCTACCATACGGGCGAGCCAGTATAACGCCCCATCCGGATCACTTCCACGGATAGACTTGATAAAGGCAGAAATGATATCGTAGTGCATTTCTCCATCTTTATCGTATGCCAGCGGATTTTGCTGCAAACGCTCCACGACTTTCTCGTCGGTCACTACTACAGGTACACTGTCATCGGCCTCAACCACCAGCTCGAGTATGTTGAGCAGTTTCCGGGCATCTCCTCCTGAATAACGCAGCATGGCATCCGTTTCACGCAACTCTACCTGCTTTTCTTTCAATATGGCATCCGTGGTTATGGCACGGTGCAGCAGTTCCAGTAAGTCATCTTTCTCAAGTGACTTCAGCACATAAAGCTGGCAGCGCGAAAGCAACGGACGGATGACTTCGAACGAAGGATTCTCTGTGGTTGCTCCTATCAGTGTAACGACACCTGTTTCAACAGCCCCCAGCAAGGAATCCTGCTGCGACTTGCTGAAACGATGTATTTCATCGATGAAAAGAATCGGACTCTGTTGCGAAAAAAAACGATTGCTCCGTGCCTTGTCGATTACATCGCGCACATCCTTCACTCCCGACGTTACGGCACTTAATGTATAAAAAGGAGTTTCCAGACGATTGGCTATAATTCTTGCCAAAGTGGTTTTCCCCACTCCCGGAGGTCCCCATAAAATAAAAGAAGAGATGCGTCCGGCATCAATCATCCGCCTCAGCACCGCCCCTTCTCCTACCAGATGTTTTTGCCCTATGTATTCGTCCAGCGTTTTCGGACGCATACGTTCAGCCAACGGTTGAGCCATACTATATTTCTTTTGTAATATTATTATCTACCTTCACCTTATTATCATCATCCTCTGAGAAATGTCCCATTCCCAACAACAGAGAGTACGATCAATGTACACTCTGTCTAGCGAAATTAGTGATTTTTTTTCGATTAGAGAAATATACACGACTCATTAATATAACAACACAATTTGGAAAAGACATTCCAATCTCTTTCGGAATGTCTTTTCCACTCACATCATTTCACTGAATGCTGAGGGGCTGGAATTGCACCCAATTGCTGCAACATCGTAAACAAATCGGGCAATCCGTGTTCACGTATAATTTTGCCATCTTTCAACTGATAAATATTCATGGCAGTTACCTTGACAGGTTTACCCGTAGCAGGTATTCCCATAAACGGACAGGTCTGTGTTCCGCTCATTGTAAAACGAATCATGACCTTATCACCTTCCGCAATACATTCTTCTGCTTTCCATTGAACATCCGGCATCGTCCCCCGCATCATGTTGAGCACGGCCATATATCCGTCAAATCCACGCAAAGGCTCAGAAGATGTCGGAGCATAGAAAATAACATCCGGCGCAATAATAGCTTCGCCGATAGCAGGATCGCCCGTATTAATGAAACGAATAAATTGTTCCATCACCTGTTTGTTCTTTTCTGTTACAGAAACTTGTTTATCATCAGTACTTTTCATATACATTTATTTTATAGATACATATAGAATTTTGATAAAATTACACCTCATCCATCAATTGTGCAAGAAGTTACTTTTTAGACTGATAGTAACCTTTTTCTCACTTTTACAGAGAATCAGGACGATTCGGAAAGTGTTAAAAAAAAATAAAAATACGCCTTTGATCATTTAATGAATCTATGTATTAATTTTGCAATGTGAATTCAATCTAAACCTACAGAAATGCTAAGAAAAGAACAACGAAACTCAATTATCGAAATCTGCCCTGTCCGTAACGTAATTGCTCGCTTTGGCAATAAATGGGCCTTATTAGTGATATTGATTTTAAGCGAACACGAGAAAATCCGTTTCAACGAACTACGTCAGTTAATTCCCGATATATCATCACGGGTATTGTCTGGCACATTAAAGACACTAGAAACCGATGCCCTTGTTCTCCGTACAACTTATCCGACTGTTCCTCCAAAAGTCGAATATCAACTGACGGAATTAGGGCGGTCGCTCGTACCTATCATAACCCAACTGACAGAATGGGCACAGACAAACTTGAAAACAATAGTCACGCACCGAAAAGAGTTCGAGGAAAAGCATCAGGAAGAATAGGATCTATTTTCCAAAAGGAATATCAACTTTCGTCATGCCGTCTCTGAAGAAAATTTTTATTTCTTATATAAAAAAGCTGAATAGAACCAAAAGAATCTGTTTGGCAAAGAAAAATTTCCCAAACAACAGCTCACAAAAGGGCAATAAAAAAAGCCTCTTTTCACAAAGAAGCTTTTTTAAGTTTTCAATAGGTATTAGTTTTTTTTAAGGTAAAAAGATTGTTTTCAGGATAACGGTGCAAATATAGTCGCTTTTACTGATACTCTCCAAATTATAAAACATGTCATATAACATCTTTTTGAAAATTCTTTGGATTTATTATCATTTGACGCAAAAACGCCTGTAACTTACCCGTTATAGGAGACAAATATAGGATAAAATTTTAAGGAGCCCTAATTTCTGTTTAAAAACCTGCAAAAAATTATCTATTCGGATAGTTCTCGTCTATCTTTCCGCTATGCTTTAATACCTTGGCGTCAATGAAGAAAACAATCTCTTCGGCGATATTATTAATGTGGTCGCCGGAACGTTCCAATTTACGGAAAACGCTCACCAAATCCACACACGTATGTACTGTTTCAGGATGTTCAATGATATAATCGGCAAGGATTCCCGTTGCCTGCGCGTTGATTTCGTCCAGCAGATTATCTTTGCCGAATACGGTAGTTGCCATTTCAATACTCTCCTCATGCAAGGCACGTTTTGCCAGTTCCAACATTGAAAGTACCTCAGCATGCATCTCACCCAAACGCAGACGCGTCATTAACTCAGCGTCAAGCACCGGTTCTTTGCAACGTATCACGAAACGGGCAATCCCTTCCGCAAAGTCTCCCAAGCGTTCCAGATTCGTATTAATCTTCAGCATAGCCAATACAAAACGAAGGTCGATTGCTACCGGATTGTATAGTGCGATAATATCTTCCACATCACTGTCTATTTTTAGTTCGAAGGCATTCACCCGGCGTTCACGGACCATTACCTGTTGCGCCAACTCCTTGTCGAGTGTCAAAACAGCCTCCCCGGCACGGTCAAGCTGATTATACACCAACGTCCACATCTCGTCAATTTCCTTCTTCAATAGAATGAGTTCCGATTCTATAAACTTTACCATAGTCTATTATATATAAATGATTAATATTTTGCTAATGACATTTCAGAAATAAATTTCAGGCACGGATTTCACGAATTACCCGAAGCGTCCCGTTATGTAATTCTGGGTAGCCTCTTTCTCCGGATTGGTGAATATCCTTTTCGTCTGATCGAACTCCACCATTTCTCCCATATAGAAAAACGCCGTCTTATCACTGACACGGGCTGCCTGCTGCATATTATGCGTAACGATTACAATCGTATAATCCTTCTTCAATTCATGGATCAACTCCTCCACCTTAGCCGTAGAAATAGGGTCGAGTGCAGACGCAGGCTCATCCATCAGCAATACCGAAGGAGAGACAGCCATCGCACGGGCGATACAAAGCCGCTGTTGCTGTCCGCCGGACAATGCATAAGCCGATTCCTTCAACTTATCTTTCACCTCATCCCAAAGAGCCGCTCCTTTCAATGTTTCCTCCACACGCTGGCGAATGAAAGCATTATCTTTTATTCCGTTCACACGAAGTCCGTAAGCCACATTCTCGAATATGCTTTTCGGGAAAGGATTGGGACGCTGGAACACCATTCCTACATTCTTACGGAGTTCGTCCACTTCCACCCCTTTCGCATATATATTATGTCCGTCGATACGGATTTCTCCCTCCAGACGGGTAGCAGGAATCAAATCATTCATCCGGTTGAAAAGCCGGAGGAAAGTAGATTTGCCACAACCGGACGGTCCGATAAAAGCAACAACCGATTTTTCCTCAATCTGCATGCTGATGCCCTTCAATGCATGAAAGTCCCCATACCAGAAGTTCACATCACGCACATCTATTTTCACTGTATCCATATACTAATTTAGTTCGTTTTTACTCTTTTCTCAAAATACTTTCTCAAGGCATTAGCCAGCAGATTCACCAACAGGATAATCATAATCAATACCAATGCCGTGCCATAAGCCAGCGGCAGTTGTGCCTCCATATCCGTTCCACTGGTGGAAATCACATACAAATGATAAGGCAAGGCCATACACTGATCCAAAATGCCGGTAGGAAGTTGCGGCAGGAAATATGCGGCACAAGTAAACAGAATCGGCGCCGTCTCTCCCGAAACACGTCCCAAGGCGAGAATCAACCCAGTGATAATGTTCGGCATACCCATCGGCAAAATAACATGCCATATCGTCTGCAACTTCGTCGCTCCCAATGCCCGGCTACCTTCACGCATACTGTCGGGAATGGCTTTCAAGGCTTCCTCCGTTGTCCGGATGACCAAAGGTACGCAAAGCAAACCTAATGTCAAAGAACCTGCCAGAATACTATCACCAAACCCCATATAATTGACAAACAGCGCCATACCGAACAATCCGAATACGATGGAAGGAATACCGCTCAAGTTATTGGTCATCACCCGGATAAAGCGTACCAACCTGCCTTTCGGCGCATACTCATTCATATAAATTCCGCTCATCACCCCTATCGGAAAGGCGAACAGCGCACTCCCCACCATCAGATAGAAAGTACCGACAATGGCCGGCCATATACCGCCACCTGTCATCCCGTCCGTAGGAGCCGAAGTGATAAAATCCCAACTGATAGCACCGATTCCTTTATAAACGATAAATCCCAGAATCGCAAACAATATCAGTACAATGCAAAGACTTAACAACCGGAAAATCCCGAAAGCGAGTTTCTGCGAACGGTGTTTAGCTTTATTATTACTCCGTATTTCCATCTTATTTGCTACGTTTTAATCCTTTAGAGGAAATATATTCCACACTAAAGTTGATAATCAATGTGATGAAGAACAGTACGACACCCAACAGGAACAATGCCTGATAGTGCGGACCACCCGCAGGAGCCTCTCCCAGTTCGGCGGCAATCGTAGCCGGAATGGTACGCAAAGGCTCAAGGATTGTTGTCGGAATCACAGCCGCATTACCCGTCACCATCAATACTGCCATCGTCTCTCCGATAGCACGTCCGATGCCAAGTACCACACCAGATGTAATACCCGAAATAGAATAAGGAATTACTACCTTATATATCGTCTGACATTGAGAAGCCCCCAATGCCAGACTCGCTTCCCGCATTGCACGCGGACAGTTACGCATCGCATCTTCCGTCACCGTTATGATGGTAGGCAATGCCATAATGGCCAGTACGATACTCCCTGCCAGGCCGCTCTCTCCCACCGGAAGATTAAACAACTTCTGAATCAACGGAACGATGACAATCAACCCGAAAAAGCCATAAACCACGGAAGGAATACCACTCAACAGTTCGATAATCGGTTTTAGCCAGTTCCGCACTTTCGGATTTGCCACTTCAGACATATAAATAGAAACCGACAGCCCGAACGGCAAAGCAAAAAGGATGGCGAACAGACTCACCCACAACGTACCGGTAATCAACGGCAGGAAGCCGAATTGAGCTGCCGGAGTGGCCGTAGGAAACCATTCGGCACCCGCAAATACATCCTTTACGGAAATAGTGTTATCCTCTATGAAATGCACCGCGTCCGGATGAACAATAAACTTCTGCGGAACAAAAGCTACGATACCCGGTGTTTTCTCTACCAGTTCCGTAATCTTGTCGCCTGCATATTCATAAGCAGGTCCCAACTCCTCTTCCGTACAATATTGCGTTATATCCTCCAAACGAAAAACCCGGATAGGGAGATCTTCCCCACCGAGTTCCTTCCAGTTTGTAATCTCCTCATCAAAAACATCCTTTATCTGTGCAGGGCTCAACACACTAACTTTGTTACTCTTATTCAGCGCCAACACATATCCCTCTTCTATCACCTTACTCTTGAACAACCCGAAAGCTTCCGTGAAAAGGAAGAGCACAATCAGCAGAATAGTAATACTTGTCACGAAACCGCTACAAGT
>OLFW01000360.1_pt1 | contig 41086 bp, 54 predicted proteins | sample 1605351 | NCBI WGS metagenome assembly OLFW01 (sample SAMEA3888918, study PRJEB22519) | human gut metagenome | biome: human gut; feature: human-associated habitat; material: faeces | place: Denmark | collected 2010 | reverse complement strand
TAAGAAATAAATGTAATGAAATCAAAGCGATTGATAGGACTATTGCTGCATACAGTACAAGCCTCAAAACGAAATGTGATTATTCCCCAAAACGAAATGTGATATTTTCACGCTTATTAACTCAAAACAAATTGTGATTTTTATTATTACTTTATCTTAAGGACAAGAGATTGTTTTTCTCCTGTCCTTTTTTATTGTGTACGAAACAGTGGTTAAATAGCAATTTAAAATTAAAAAGAGGGAATCATCACTCCTGACGATACCCCTCTTTATGCATCTAATAATTCATTATGAATTATCGTCACAAATATAGCTTTTTATTATGATTATTATTGCATATATGCCTAAAATTTAGTATATTTATAGTGCATCTAATAATAATATTTATGAATAAAATTAAGTATGAGCTAGTGGCACATCGTGCTCACAGCGGAATGCTCGCTATTTTTGTGAAGTGTTCCCAGTATGGTTCGAGCATCGAGCTCGACACTGACGTAAGAGTCTTTAATGACGAATGGAACGAAGATTACGGGCTTATTTCTAAAAGTCCAAATTCTGCTAATCTTAATCTGTTAATCAGAAAACTAGTGTATAGTCTAGAGGAAATTGAACTGACTTATGCAGGCGAAATGACTCTAACTAAATTACACGACATCTTTTCTAGGCGTGGAACATCGGCTGATTGGTATTCTATGTGGGAAAAGGCTATGTATGAAAGAGGATTGAAGCCTCGAACTATAGAAATTCACGCAAATGTACTTAGGACATTGAAAAGATACAGAGATACATGTCCTGTAACAGCATTAACAGAAGAATTCTTTCGTGGATTCATGAATTATCTTATGGAGTCAGGTAAGTTAAAGTATTCAACTGTATGCAAAGAAATGCATGTCGTTAAAGCCTACTATAATATTGCTCGAAAATTATATGGGAACAAAGTTCCGGCTGATTCTTTAGCATTTTACCATGATCCAAAAGATTTTAAATCAACTTATAAGATGAAAGCACTAAGCGATGATGATGTACGAATTATAGAAAACTATGCAGCTTCAGGAATTGCAGACAAATCTCACGAGCTGGTACTAGATCAGTTCCTTTTTATGTGTTATGTAGGTACTAGAATAAGTGATTTTGCTTCTCTGTCTGAAGATAATTTTAAAGAAGACAACGGTCGTCTTTGGTTGGAATATACATCAGTAAAAACTAGCACACCAGTACGATTGCCAATGTGGGCTTTATTTGATGGTCGTGCAGAACAGATATACAGTAAATATAAAACAAGGCTTTCTGAATTTTTTAACGTGGGGGTAAATCGTTGCAGCTTTAATTCAAAATTACAAGTAGCATTAAAAAAATGCAGTCTGAAAAAACATGTAACGGCTCACGTAGCCAGACATACATGTGCATCACGATTAATCAATAGAGATATACCTATCACGACTATACAGCAAGTAATCGGACATAGACAAATAAGCATGACGATGATATATGCTCGAATTAATGATAATGCTTTCGTTCGACAGTTACAGAAATTATAAATAAATTCATATCTTTGTAACGTAAATAGAGGCTATCCAATGTGGATTAGCCTCTATTTTTTTAGCCATTTTATCAGTTGTGGGAGGACTGATAGGGATTGCAACACCTGAGAAAGAAGGTTTAATGAACAAGATGAGAGCTGATTATACATACAACAAAAAGGATAATGAGAAAGCTAGAATTTTGATAAAAACTACAGTAGCAAGCCACGTTTTTTCTTGTATATTACATCTTACTGGTGTTGATGGAAAAATATCTACAGTAAATCTAATTGCCACAAAATGGAACATGACAAGAGTATACGCATCTTTAATATGTGGTGAAAAACCTGGTTCTGTATCTCTATTGTATAAAATTGAAGCCAATAGTAACATAAGTGTGTATGTTATCACTAATGCTTATCTCAGAATAGACATTAGCCCATTAATAAAAGGTATTTCTTCTTTAATTGAATATGCTGACTCTGTGCCTGAGGATGCAATACCATTGAGTTTTTAATTTTAGGAGGTCATGATATCCTCCTAAAATTGATTATAAATTTGTGATAGATAAGATACATTATCGGGAGCTAAAATCTTCCTTAATTTACCAATGTCCATCCCTCTATGTCAGTAAATTTTAAAGAATCCATTATTATATAATAGGTATTAGATATGGCTGTGTGAAATCCGTATGTTACAGGGTTTTTTATAGCCAAATCATACCCACCTGATGCGTTTTTCTTGTAATAGATCTGTACTGAATCTATAACTCCTGACAACTTTGTTAATTTAATTTTTATGTTTCCTCCAGAATTATTAGATGCAGTAATATCAATGATGCCACAGAATCTAATCCCAGTATCTTGATTACCTACTGTGTATAAAATCGAACCAACTGTTATCATGTTAATAGAACATATTTTAACGTATTCATCAGTCTTATTTGCAATCAAAGGTTTAGGTAGGCAATTATACATTCTAATTGTTGCAAGACCATTTTTATTTTCTGTTACAGTTCCAATCAGTCCTCCCACAACTGCTGCTAAGTCCTCTTTGCTGATACGAATTGAGTTACCATTTGCATCTAGGGCACGTACCCATTTGCAATCGCTTTGCTGCGTCAATGCGCTTTCTTGTTTGTCTGCCATAATCGTTATAATTTGATGTTAATAATTATACTACTTTTTGTGCTATCGAAGGAACTTGTGCCAAATCATATACAAGCACACCACCATTCTGTATAGCTAAATAAATTATACCATTTTCAAGATAATATTTATCTTTTTCAATACTAGTTTCTCCTTTAACGTATGGATAAGGATTTTCAAGACTTCCGTCAGGTTCGGTAGGTTGTGGCCCAGTTGGCTCTTCTGTTTCACTATCATTTACTAACTCAACGAAACCTCCGCTAACTAAGTCTGCAAGATTCTCATACGCCATACCCATGCCGCTATTCCTCATGCAGAGATATAGAATATCTTTGTCTATGTAATACAGTCCTTCGAACAGTTCCATGTTATATTTCCACGTAATCGGATCGTCAATAGAACCGCTCGCTTCATTTTGTACTACTTTGTATAGACTTTCTGTCCCGCTATCAGGTTTCCATTCTTCAGAAAACGTATGTGGCTTTATAACCTCATACAGCAACTCACCGTATTGAAAGCGAAAGCCTATGTTTGCTTCTTGTCCTACCAGGTCAGTCCACAATGGGAAATATGCTTTCATTTCCAAAGCCTGTTCTACTGTAAAAAAAGATTCATTAATTCTGCTTGAAATAGTTTCTCTCAGAGTAGAAACCTTTTTCAGATAGTTATAATCTACCTCTTCCGGCTCGTAGATGCTGTTTTCGGCTTCCATCTGAGCCTTTTCTGATTCGGGAATTTCCTTCCATGATGTAGCCTCCTGAATGGATGATACTAAAACTGTTTTTTCAAAACGTCTTTCTTTAAATGCTACATCCTCACTCTGAGTAAGAAGGCAGCCGTTTCCTGCTTGTATAATCATGAAAATAAATATTTAACCCATTCAAAATACCCACTGTTCTCAAGGTATGTTTCGTTATTCTGATTGCTGTATGCTTCACGTTCAAAGCTGATGTTCCTATATGCTTTGCTACCATAGAAGCAGAGCTTTATTAACCATTCTACAACATACCATATATAGAAAGAGAAGAAAGAAAGTAAATACCACCATTCAGAAATATCATATAGAACCTGAGCAGCCCATATAAATACCCATGAACCAATAAACATTTCTATCCACTGCCGGGCATGGGTGCATTCATGATTTCTCTTACATTGAGGCATGTCATTCTTACTGTTATACTTTGTACATACCCATGCTGCTAATGTGATAGTATCGTATTTTGCCAAAAGAAAAGTACGAGCTATCCAACTGTTATAGAAAATCTTCTTCATATTACATTATTTTAAAAATTTTATGTCTCCATGAAATTGTTTCTGTCGGACTGCTGGTTATGCTAGCCAGGTCAGCACTTATATCACAAGTTAAAAAAACTCCATATCCAGGTTTTATTATTATAGATCCGACTGAGCTATCTGGGTCATTGTTGAAAAAGACTCCTGAAACTCTAAACTCGGAACTGGTTGCATTGTAGATTGTAATATGTTCGCCTAACAGACCTCTTACATCACCATCAAAAAACAAATCACGTCCACTTATTCTCTGTGGTAAATATATTATAGCATCGGGGTTTTCTTCAAGGTATATAAGGTTACCAGCACTATACAAATCAATACAGTAATTGCCAGCTGTATTTTGCTTAATATATTCACTTATATTAGATGATGTTATGGTAACCATCTTCTTCTGTATGAATCCTTTAAATATACCTTCTTCAGCCGTAAACCTTCCTGTCTCATCCACTTTATAAGGCGCATTATCCGGCGTTTCCGATCCAGCCCAGAACCTTACCTTTTCTCCCTCATCCGAACCGCTCAGCCCTGCAGTGACGGTTCCGTCTGATTTCTGTATAGTCAGCTGGTTCCCGGAAAGGAATTTAATCTTCGCATTCTTGGCCACAATGAGCGAGGTGAAGATGGCTCCGACGTTAGCTCCGAACTTCCCCCAGTAACTCGTATTCGTATATGTAATACTTTCCGATGAAACATGTGTTTTCAGGCATTTATATGCGTCCCATCCCGTTTCCGTTGCTTCATTGGCTACGAGTACTACATCTATATATCGAACGTCCAGACTCCCGTCGGTAATGTTACTGTCATTCCGGTATTCAGTGCCGATAGCCCACTCCGAATCACGAATTATACAGCCATCAAGACCCTGCCTGCCTTGTGCGCCAGTTTCTCCAGTTTCACCTTTTTCTCCCTGGTCGCCTTTATCTCCCTTGTCACCCTGATCGCCTTTTTCGGCAAGAACATCGTATTCAGACGTGTTAATTTCACCAGTAAGAAGATAACCGGATTCTGTTTTCAGGCGATTGCCTTGCGCATCTTTCAGCGTCCACATAGGCGGATTACTAGTCGCGTTTTTAGCCACGTAAGAACTACCACCCATTGTAACAACCCCCATTTTGGGAACAACCATACCATCGTACCATTGCCCCATCTGGGTATAGCCATCGCCCTTATCACCTTTATCTCCCTTAATCTTAGCCCACTTGTAATCTGATGGTTTATTGCTGTCTGCCGAATTTGTATCGACATACTGACCGATGTAATCACCTGCATCTTCACCGTTGTTACTTGTAAATGTATTACCTCCATCGTTAGAATATTTAATATGCAGATAATAAGTCTTGCCGTCAACACCATTATAACCAGGTATTCCCTGATCGCCCTTTTCTCCTTGTAGTCCTTTAAATCTTGCCCAGGCATATTTTGTGTAGTCATCGCTGTCTGCCTGTTCAAAGTCGACATAAGTACCTATATAGGTCGAAGGTGTTTCCGTCATCGGATTGCCATCAGGATTTTCTGAGTACTTAAGATGGAAATAAGAAGTCTTACCGTCAGCTCCCTTTTCACCCGGAATACCCTGCTCACCTTTTTCTCCCTGCAAGCCATCAAGCCCTTTCTGTCCCTGTTCTCCTTTCTCGGCTAGTATGTCATATTCAGCTGTATTAATTTCTCCGGTAAGAAGATAACCGGATTCACTTTTCAGGCGATTGCCGGCATTATCTTTTAATGTCCATATAGGCGGATTGCTGGTCGCAACTTTAGCAGCAAAAGAACTTCCACCCATAGTTACTACACCCAGTTTAGGTACAACTAATCCATCATACCACGGACCAAGCAAAGTAAAGCCTTCTCCCTGATTGCCTTGACTACCCTTATCTACCTGAAGCAGCCAGTTGGGATTGTCTTTAGAGGGTGCTGTGTCCGTTCCATTTTCGTTAACACAAAGCCATAAGCAACCATCGTAAGAAAAGCGGTCGTAATAATCGGCATGATTGTCTTCAGGAGGCCACGCACCACGATCATTCGCTGTAATGACGGGCGTACCATCAGGTTTTATCTGAGTAACGGTCCCAGTGAAGTATACGGAATTGGTGTACTCGGAATAACCTTCCATATTCAGACCAAAGATGTTCAGGTTACTCAGATCACCCGACTGTTTGGCGATGTTTGCCACGCCTATTTCCCAAGTGTTCTGTTTCCATAGATGGCGTGTATAGGTGCGTGTTTCATAAACCGATGTCTGTCGGTCCTCACGTGTGAAGCTGCCGTAAGCCACGAAGTTCATCTGCGAAAACGGATCGAAAGAATATTTCCAGCGTTCGGACATTGGGCGAATCTGGTATTTGAACTGCTCGTTCCTGTCACCCATCACTTCGGTAATCGTGAAATAAACCGTGCAGAACCCGGCGAACGTCCGGTTCCCCCGGCTGTCATCCGTATCTTCAGTAGCATTGTCAGAAGATGTAAGAGAATGGAATATACCCATACAGATATCACCAACAGCTACAGCCCCGATTTCTCCCTCTTCCAGTTTTAGGGTACATATTTTAGATTCCGTATCAACCGATTCAATGATACCTGCCCCTGGTGCACGCCATTTGTCGCCTACTTTCACATCTACACGGTTGTATCTAAATTCCGGTGTTTCAATGAATCTTCTTGATGTAAGAGATTCTACTTCGGCATTTCCGTTTTCGTCGATTTTCGCGCCATAACCAGTAAGGCCAGACGCAAATCCATCCTTGCCAAATACAGCTCCAGCACGAAATATGGCAGCTTGTAAGAAGGTAATGATTCCGATTACTGTATCATTGAACTTCTTTGAAATAAATTCTGCACGAGACCGGAGTGCAGAAAACACATTATAATCCGATGGGGTCTTTGTATCTGATGTTTTCAATACATCAATCTGTTTCTGTTCTGCTTGTTTGGCCACCTCATACCTTAATGAATCCAAAGAGTTATCTACAGAAGACTTCCATCCTGTACCGACTTCATCCGAACAGGTAATCGTAGCCTGGCACAAGTCATTCAGCTTGCGCTGCACCTTGGTAATACGTGTATCCTTATATCCTCCGGTGGTGCCGAAATACTGTTCTGATAACAGACGCACATTCCATCCGATGCGGAGTGGGGTATGGTTCTTCTCGATGTAGTTTCGATCAGTAGTACCTGTGTACTTGTTCGGATCGAAACTGTAAGTATTAAGATAATCATCTACAGCCTGCTTGTATTCCTGTTCCGCTGCAGTAATGTATTCCTGCGGCATGGCGAAGTTCCAGGGAATATACTGGTCGCCCGGCTGTGGGATAATTGCACCGCCCGGAATCTGAGTCGTATCATCTGGATACACGTTGATGATTTCCCACTCCCGTGTGTCTTCATGCCATGCGACCTGAAAGGAGCCGTCTGTTCCACGCCCTGCCAGCTCGCCTGTCTGAAATTTCAACATGTAGTCCAGATCCGGAATCTCGTAGTCTTTCGGATTCCAGTTCATACCGTTGTCCTTGAAATAATATACGGTGTACTTCCGTCCTTCCTCATTCTCTTTTTCTTCTGAGCGCACAGAGGAAATTGTACCAATGTATTTTGGGAATATCTCTGAGAAGGCTGTTTCTTCCGTTTCTTCCTTCACGCCATACAGATCCACGTTCTTATCTACATATAGAGAGCGATCTGGAAGTTGCAGACGGGAATACCCGTACTTTGTCGCATCAATATTGCGTGTACTGCCCAGCGGGAACAGACGGGTAAAGAACTTCACTTCTCCGTTATCTTCCTGTGCCAGGTTGGTAAGTCCCTGAAGATATCCCAGTTCTACCATTTCGCCGCGTTCAGCCTTACAGAGATTTATCACATAACCGTCCGCCCACATTTCCGTATCGAATGTGGCAGCGATGCCGTTGCTGCCGAAAGCCGCATCCCAGCACTTTACATTCCGGTAGTCAATAGTCTTATTATCGGCTACAATTACCGTTCCGATACTCCATAGATTTGCATCGGCACGGCGGTTCATGTTATCAATCCAAAGCTGAAGGTGTTCGCGCGGGCCACCGTCATAACTAAATTCAGAAGTAGTTCCTCCTTCCTGGAACAGCATCAGCGTGTCTTCCGCATCGTGTATCGGCGCATAGAACTTCACGCTGTATTCGTAAGTCTGTGTGTTCTTTTGTTTCGGGCGATAACGGGACTTAACTTTATAACGCACACCTTCCAGCTCGATGTAATCATCTACATCCAACGGAATGTATTCCGTGTGTGTGAATGATGCAGATACACTACATTCTCCACCAACCTCTTCAGTGACAGAAGAAGAAGTGTTCGGGCTGGCTGTCAGTCGAAGGTTATTTGCTTTATCGTATATTTTCAGTTCCATTTTATCGTCATTTAATCTATATTTAATCAATTTCTAAACGGAAGGCTGCGGTTCCAGAAACTTTACGGAGAACAGCACATAAAACCGGTCGCCTTCGTAACTCTCGTACCAGTCCGGTTCGGATGGCATATCCTGATATACCATATTGTAAGTTCTGTAATTCTTAACAGCAACAGACAGCATACCCGACGTGATCAGCGTCATCATACGCTGGTATTTCTCCAGTCGGTCGTCTGCGGAACTTCCACGAAGCCAGAACTGCAAGGTACGTTCGATGCTGTTCAGCTTCACGTTCGGGTTCTGAGGAAGCTCCACTCCGTTCCGTTCCCGGAAATCTACTGTGGTAATGTCCTTCGCCTTGGGCATACGGAGCAAAGCGTCCATGTTCACGTGACCTCCCGCTTCCGTTTCTCCAAGGAACGCACTGTATTCCGTCCATACGTCTGTTTCGTTGATTGTAAGGTATCCTGTCAAGTCCATATTATTTCAACTGTATTCCGTTCAACTTCAAGTCTTCCATCAAGTCGTATATCAGCACAATGTATGCCGTATGAGATGCTATGGTTGCAAGCGTCTGGCTATCCAGCTTCTGTGTGTTACGGATTTCCTGTACGAATTTGTCTGTATTGGCCAGATGCGTCTGCATGTTTCTTCCTATTGCCTCAAAGGTAGATATGCTGTCCTGACTCATGGTAGTCAGCGCACCGCTGCTGGGCGACTGGCTACTACCGGAGGATGAGCTTTCCCAGCCGAAACTGTTCATAATCTGCTCCCGTTCTGCCAACATATCGTTTATTATATTCTGATAATCTTGTCTGAGCTTATTTACTTCATCAGTAGTTAAACCGCCATCCGCTTTTTCGGTCCAATCTTTGTATAAAGCTTCAATCTTTGACTTGTATTTGTTTGCAATAAGTGATGAGAATACTGCATTCTGCAAATACTTTTCAAAGTTGTCAGCAAAATCCTGGTTGGTAGAATCCAGATCATTCAGCATATCTACAAAGCTGTTTTGGAAGCTGCTGAAATCAACACCCGTCATCACTTCATTCATTTTTTCACCCAAATCATCAATCTGGTCATCACAGGCGATAATCTGTTCCAAGGCATTACGGAATTCAGCGTCCAGTCCAGCCCAAAATGCCCACATGTTATCACGGACATTACGTAACTGATCGGCTGACGCTCCCAGCAAAGCGTTCGTTATATCATTATAGTTACCATTCTGATTTACATACTTATATAATTCTGAGGCATATCCACCCAAATCCCTGTTTTGCCGATATGCGATGCTACGAGAGCCCATACTGCTGCCGGCAGATTTACGGGCATCAGCAAGAGCATATGCCTGTTGCATTTTCTGGTTCAGCAGGTTAACTGATTCCTGATAAGCTTTTTCCGCTTCTTCTCCATAACTGATATCGATATATTGTTGTTTCTTGTCTATCAGCTCATCCCAAATGTCCGACAAGGTTTCATATTGAGATTTCATATTTTCATATTCAGAATAATCCGCGCCGTAAAAAATACCTCCAAGTCCTTTTACTCCAAAAAAGCTTCCAATTGTATCCCACATATGTCCGGCCAGATTACCGACATTCTCCAATATACCTCCGACAAAGCCGGATATTCCCTGATCTCCCAACTGCTCCAAAACTCCGATAATAGAACCTACTATACCGCCTATTTTCGAGTCTGCGTCAGAAAACGCGTCTATCAGTGTCCCGATAGAATTTCCCAGTCGGGAGAGGTCACTTCCAGCTTCGCTAAGTCGAATCATACTGTCTGTAACTTTAGAGAATCTTTGTCCAGCCTGATCAGCGGCCGCGTTAACATTAGCCTGAGCGTTGACGACATTAGCCTGAGCCTGATTTCTTTTCTTCAAAGCCGCTTCTTTCTCTGCTTCTGTCCCCAAAATAAGGGATTTATTGTATTCCGACTGTGCTTTTTCCAGTTCAATCTGTGCATCTGCCAATACCTGTAACTGCTCCGGCAAATTTCCAAGCAATCCGCCTTTCTCAATTATATTCTGCTGGATTTCATTTAAGGCTTCATCCAAGACCTTACGCTCATCAATCGCCATGTTTTTATATTCCGGCGACTGGCGGAATTGTTCCAGCTGCGCGCGTAATTTCTGCAACTCTTGTTTCGCTACCTTGTCAAGATTTCCAAAAATCAATTCCCAATTGATACTTTCCTTAAACTCCTCAAAATCTACAGCGGCAACAGCTTCTTTCCCTTTTTCTTTTAAAAGCTTCTTTTCGGCTTCAGTTTGTGCCAAGGCAATTTTTTTAGTATACTCCAAAGCTACAGCCTCTCTTTTTTCCTGCCAGGTCCCATATTGTTTGTTATATTCTATTTCAGCGTCCAGTGTCTTATCCAGATATTCTTTATTGATCTGGTATATCTTTTCCGCTAATATTTTTTCCGCTAAAAGCCTTTGTTCATCCGCTTCCGTTTTCACTTCATCATACTGGCTCTGTGGGATGTTGTCACCTTGCTTGCGAGCCTGATCCATTTTGGCGATTGTGTCCTGTTCCTGCTTGTCGATATCAGCTAGCTGTTCATCATACTCCTGCTTAGCCAGTGCCTTGCGCTTTTCAATACCTTCCTGCATGATTTGCAGACGCAATTTCTCTGTGGTTTGCTGAGCTTTTACGCGGGCATCGGCAAGCTGGGAAGCATAATCGTTTTTTTCTTTTTTATTTGTATTATCTCCTCCATCTGACTCGAAAAGAAGGTCTTCTATGTTTACCTGATCTACCAAGCTTTTATTAAACTTGGTCAAATCATATATTTTCTTTCTCCATTCAGTAATCTTTTCTTCGCTCTGATTGAAGAATCTGTCATAATCTCGGTTTACAGCATCAATTACATCATTGCTTACAGGAAGGAATGTTCTATTTTGTCCTTCCTTCAACTTGCCTACAGCCTCCGTCCTTTTAACCTCGTTAAGTTCTTGTTTTTTGTATTCTTCCGTTATTTTTGATTCAAGATCCAGTATTTCCTTACTGTTCTTAATCAGTGTCTCTTTTGCAGCTTGCGCTTTTGCTGAAGCCATAATAGCTGTGGCAAGTTCATTGTATTTGTCAGCAGCTTTTCCCACTAACACCTCTTCATCACTAAGATTCTTGAAGTATTGAGGAAATTCTTTTTTCAGCTCCTTTACTGCTGATATGCGTTCATTCATACCTTTGGAACTGTCTACAGCAGCCTGATATAGTAAGTTCAGTTGCACAATCTCTTCCTGTGCTGCCTGCTGAGAATCAAGCATGGCCTTTTTATAATTTTCCAAAGCCTCTTTATTGTTGTCAATAGCTTTTTTCCCGTTGATAAGCTCTTTTACCCAGTTCGCAATATCCTTTGCAAACACAATACCCAGCGAAATGGCTGCTACCAGTGCTGTCTGCCATGAGAATACAGCACCAGCCAACTGTTTCCATACCGGCACACCCTTTTTTCCTGATGCCGCCAGAAGTTCGTTCTGCTTGCGTACATCGGCAATGGCATCTGCCAGCATCGGTAGGTTGTTGGAAATGGCCAGGATAAACATCTGCGGACCCATGGCAAGCGAAGGAAGTTCTCTAGCTACCTGGCTGAACTGCATCTTCAGGTTGTTTGTCTTGCGGGTTACGGCTTCGGTGTCGATGTCGATTGAAGGAGTTTTTGCAACCTCCTCTTTGGTTTTCTGCAAGTCTTTCAGTCCGGCCTTCAATCCATTAATCTGGCCCGTCAAAGCCTGCACGTTTGCAGCTTCCTGAGTGTAGTTTTTTCCGGCCTGCTTGTTCGCTTCAAGCTGTTTAATCTGTTCGGCAATTACCTGTTTCAATGCAGATATCAGTTGCAGAGTCTGATTTTCCACATCATCCACATTCTTACCCACGCTCTGTAGTCCGGCTTTGGTAAGGTCTTTCATGAATATTTCAAGTTCAACAGGTACTGCCATATCCTTAATCTTTTATTGCATAATGGGTAAAGAACTCCATCGGGTTCATTCCCTTTGTCGTGTTCGTGTTATCTGTTTGTATGTGACTGTTTCTTTGTTTCTCCCGTTCCTCCATTTCACGGATCTGCTGCATCATGTCCGGCTTCTGCGGAGAAACCCAGTGCGGCATGTCTGCCATCATCATTTGCAGGGTTACTACATTCACTTTGTCCAGAATGTAGTCAATGCTCCATCCTGTTTCCGTGGCAATCTGACCTACTACGCCGAAAAGGCTATGCGAAGGTTCCGTGTGTCCCTTCTTTAACTCCTCTTGTCGTTTGCGCTCCCGGTCCGGCTCGCTAAGGGCTGCATCTTGTTCAGAGCTGCTGCCGATGCGATAATAATCCCGAAAGACGTGGTAGATGTACTGTTCAGCACCTGCCGCCAGGCGGCTGCAAGTTCGTCGGGTGTCATCAGTTCGCGGAGCATCCAGGCCACCGGGCGGTTCAGCACTCTTCCCAGTACAGGCCCTCTCACGATTCCGTATGCTACAATACGGCTGATGTCCTTTCCATGCAGGAAGACAAACCGGATACGCTGGTCCAGGTCGTATGCGTCATATTCTTCAGGAGTCACCCCGATTCGGAGATAACGCTTGCTGATTCGTATCAGGCTGCGTGTGGTAGGTGTCTTCATCGTAATGCGGAACGGACGTTTCCTCAGTACCGTATGAAGCGGCAGGCTGATTCCCCCGTCACTGAGAGAGATGCCTGCCAGCAGTTCAATATCTTGTGCCTTCATTACTCTTCTGCATCAGCGGTTGAGTCAGATGTGTCAGGAACCACACCCGGTGGATAGATTCTCCAGCGTCTTTCTTTTCCGTCGGCTGGTTTCAGCATATCTACCCTGATTCCAAACGCGAATACATTCTGCATGTTCAGACCGTTCTGCCATCCGTTACGGCTCAGTCGGGCGTTGAATACACGGAAGCTGTGTCCGGAATGCGTCTTGATGGTCAGCACGCCTGTTGCCACGAAGTTGGCAGGAGGAGTATATGAGCCGTCTTCTTCTGCCGTTCCTCCAAAGATGTCTGCCAGGTTCTGCGCTTTGAGCTGAATCAGATTCATGGTAAAGGCATCCGATCCCGGGTTCTGCAAGATAGAATCTACCGGTCCGTCGGTAACCTGAGCGGCATACACATCCATAAATGAAGGTGCGTTTCCCGCAGGCTGCATCCCGTTTTCATCCAGCCAACCGATTGTTTTATCCGTTCCTGCGGAAGCTTTGAATTTCACCTCGGCGGTTCCATAGATAATTCCGTTGCTTGTATCTGCCATAATATTTATAGAGTTTGATTTTTGTTTAAATACTTTTTAATCAGTTCCCAAATAAGAAAAAGTAACAGCACCGCAATAATTGTTCCTACAATCCACTGTTGTAAGCCGGGCCGTCTTTCTTTCACCTCATTGCTGGTAGTTTCATCCCGTATCCGGTGCTCCGTTTCAGTATGCTTCACGGTAACTTGTCTTCCTATACTGTCGGCTGTAGCTGTGACGTTCACGCCACCTTCTCCGTCTGACTTTATATCTATGTTCAGACCGTCATTCCGATAGCTGATACCAATGCCTTCAGGAAGCTTCGTCAAATTCAGGAACTGGTCCGCATCCATCTTCAGCGTCGCCGTCCTCTTCGGGACCGGCTCGTAGGTTGTTTGCTCGGTTACGCTCGTTCGGAGGCTGTCCGAGCGGACGGTTCCCGAGCTGGCCTTTCTGCTGCTGGCGCAGGAAGATAATGACAGGACAGCGGTCAGCATACTTGCAAGTATGTAGTTTGCGTAAAGCCGTTTCATGGTTAATATTTCTTTCGTTTTGTTTCTGTAATTGTTTGCTTATTTTCAACACCGTTGCACTCAGATCATCGTAAAGAGTCTTGTAAGTGCCTTCGGTTTCCTTCACCGCACGGACTTGATACACCTTCCTGTCACGCCACCAGGCAATGGCAGTTACAAGCCAACCGGCAGGAGCCAGCCAATCCATGAGTGACTGTAACAGGGTCCAATCCATAATGCTCTACTCTTTTTTAAACAGTGCCCCGATAGCCTTAATCACATCATAGAATCCGCATCCGCTGAGTCCCGCCGCCAGTCCGTAAATCAGCACCTGCCACCAGATATAGCCTGTAAGTAACGGGGTGAGCTGCAAAAGCCATGCAAGGATACATACCACCATGCCCACACCGCATGATATACCGATTTTGGCCAGCTTGCTTGCGGAAATAGCCGGAACAACCTTCATAATCTGCGTAACAATCATAGATACAAGACCTACGATTCCCGTAAAGCTTCCAAGGTCGATAAGGAACGATGTTTCAGGTTCTGCAGCCGGAAGTACGGTCTGTGCAAATGAAGCCAGTGTTGTAATCAGACACAGGCTGAAAAATAAGATAATCCGTTTCATTTTGTCGTGCTTTATTGGCGTAGCATTTGGCGTACTACGCCATGGTTATAGTTTCAATATTTGTTTTCTGTTTTTTCCGTCACGCTTGTAAGACACATGCACCCAGGAATAATTCTTTTCATCGATCAGCTGGTCAAAAGGAAGTTGGTTTTTGATGTAATCAAAGAGCTTACGGTTTTCTTCCTTGCTTCCTGCTGTAATGTCGGCAGCTTCTCCTTTCAGATGCTGGCTGCTTGCCGCACCTCCTACCAGCCGGTTCAGTTGCGGACAGCGGTAACCGGAATTGACTGTAATCGGTTTTCCGTACCATTCACGGAGCGGGTCAAGCACATTGTCGGCAAGGGCTTTCAAGTTACCCGCCTCCTGAAGAGGCGGTGTATTCTTGATTCCATGAACGTCGGCGGTGGTACTGGCACAAAGTTCTCCCATTGTAAAGTGTTTCATGACTTATCCTCCTACTCCTGCATTGGAAATTTGTACATACTTCTTTCCTGTCCACATCAGTACAGTACTATCGCTTGCGGCACATTCTACGCCGCCTATCGTTTGTTTGTTTGACGTGTGTTCGTTATTCACTATCAGCAATGCGCCAGGTTGTACTTCTGTCGTTACGGTATAGCTCCCTGCCGATGCATCGCTTCCGAATGTCATTACCTGCGGGTTCGTATCATGGATAATGTTCGATTCATCTACAGGCTTTCGGTTTACGGCAATAGGGAAAGGAATCCGCTGGCAGCGTTCTCCTTCTTCTGTATACGGGGCAAAGAAATCGAATGTACGGTACGATTTACTGTTCAGATAACTCATAGTTCTATCTTTTTAAAGGTTTGTTACTCATGCTTTTTAGTTACAATAGCTCCCAGGTATTTTCCGGTAGTAGGCAGTGCCAGCCCGCGCATGTTAAAGCCGATAACGTCACCACGGTATTCCGGATCATTAAGACGGTAGTACATGTCGAAATTGCTCTTTGCAGCTCCTACCGCTTCCTTATAGAAGAAGGTTGAGGCAATAGCGTCTGTACCGTTTACAGGAGCTCCGTATGCTACACGTTGTCCGTTTTCTCCATTGTAGCGTGGAGTCATTGCGGTGATATATACCTTGAAATTAAACATTGAGCTGCCGTTGAAGAAGCTTTTGTACATTTCCAGATCCTGTTTGCGAAGGTCGGCTGCGTGCCACGGATGAAGCAGGAGGATTCGGCCTTCTGTTGGCATATCCATCAAGTTGCATTGGGTATCCAGTTTCAGCAGTTCTTCATAAGTAAAGGCATAGTACGTGTTGTTGATGCTGCTCTTGTTTCCTGTGCTGATCACATTGACCGGAGTGTTTTCCGTATTTTTTGCCGGTGACCAGTTATATCCTGCCATCTTCGCAAACTTAGTCTGCAAAGACACACGGTGTCCGCGGATGACGCTTTCGCGCTTACCAGCCGCTTCCTCCACTTCGATAGCGTTGATGTGTACGGTATTTTCCGTATCAAAGCGTTTCATCTCCAGTTTGTATGGAATATCTTCACGCCTTACAATAGGAATAGGCCATACTTCATTGTTCTCAATTACTTCCGGATTTACACCCGCTTCCTGAAGGTTCAGGAAACCGTTATCTGTCCATGCATCGAGATTTCTACCTTCTGCAACAAATGAGGTGTCCGGAATAAACTGCTCCTCGATTCCGGGAAGCCAGATTTCTTTGTTTAATCCTGCCATGTTTTGTCTGTTTTAAATAGTTTGTAAAAACGGTTTAAGCCGGTTCATGCCCATAGGCTTCGCGGAATTTCTGACGGTAAAGCTCCTTGTCCTGCTTCAGTTCTTTCAGACGGTCAGCCTTCAGAATATCCTGGAAAGTCATGTCACGCAGGGTTATTGCTCCTGACTTTCCTTCGGGAATAACCTGTGTGGCTACTGTCTGTCGTCTGGTAATGGAAGAAAGACGTACGGAAGCATTTTCAAAATCATTCTCCAGATCTTTCACCCATGCATCACGTCCGGAAGCATCAATTCGTCCGTCCTTTACGGCTGCATCCACCAAAGCGACAGCCTGTGCCTTCCTGGTTTCACGTTCCTTTTGTTCGTAGGTGTCCAGTTTTAACTGTAAATTCTTTTTTTCTGTTTTCAATCCGGCTATTTCCGACTGATACTGATCACGCAACGCGATGAGCTTGCGCAATTCTTCGGCAATTGCCTGTTCGCTGGCTGAGTCGGACAGGCGCAGCAACTGTGTAATTACACTCATATTGTTTTCTTTTTTAGGGTTGAGATTCACATCGTTAATATTGTCAGCCAGACGTATGACCGTATCCCGGTCTGACAGGTCAATCCGTTTGCCTGTTGTGCGGTCGTACATGGCCAGAGCATTGTGGTTCGCTCCAATCGGACAAATTGATATTTCACGGAGTGTCCAGCGTGTAATGGTCGGTCCGCTCTGTCCGTCCAGTTTCATCAATTCATCATCCGTAGCCTCTTCCGGAGGCCATGCACCTACAGATGCCATACGAAGAAATCCACGCTCTACCTTACCGGCTATCTCAGCGGCTTTCGGGTCGGCTGTATCAAATACGATTTCCGCCACTATGGTCCCATTTTCCTTATATACCTTGTCAGCACGGCCTATTGGCGTTTCCCAGTCATTATGGTTATACAGTATGACGGGATTTTTCTCAAATTCCGTCAGGTTGGCTCCATCAGTCAGCATACGGAAGCCGTAGGTGTTGACCGATTCATCGTGTACTGTGAATTTGTATGATTTGTTCATTGTGCTCATGCTTGTTTATCGCAAAATTCGGGTGAAAAAATGAATCAGGCAAATCAGGTTGTAAGCGTTACATTCTGTAATGTAAGGAGTTACATAAATAGGGAAAGCATTACAAACCGATTGGTACAATTCATAGGAACTGTCTACCTTTGTTTTAAAATATAACACGAACGGACATGACAAACAACCTGACAAACCAACAGAAAAAGGACTGGGCAAAGTTGCTGTTCATGCAGGAAGGCATGACTTTTCAGGATATTGCGCAGAAAGTGGGCGTAAGCCGTATAACCGTAGGAAGATGGGCGGAAAAGGAGAACTGGGAGATGCTGCGTGCGGCTGTCACCTCCACCCGTGAGGAACAGATACGACATCTGTATATGCAGATAGCCCAGATAAACAAGGCTATCAGCGAATCGGATACTAAATATGCCACATCTGCCCAGGCAGACACAATCAACAAACTGTCTGCTGCCATCGCCAAAATGGAGGGCGATTTCGGCATTGCAGACATTATCGGAGTAAGCAAGAAGTTCCTGACATGGCTGCGTGCCCGGAATCCGGAAAAGGCAATCGATATTTCATCTGAGTTTGACGAATTCATTAAGACACAACTGAAATGATATGGCAAGACAGAAACTGACCGGAAAGAACAAACAGTTGGTGGAAGACTGGGAAGAATTCCTACGACAGGTGCGCACACTGACTGCGGTGGACTTTACCATGAGCGATGCAGAGAAGTCCCAAAAATTGAAAGAGCTGGAGTCCGATCCGATAGCATGGATGAAATTCTTCTTCTATAAGTTTGCCAAATATGAGTTTGCCGGCTTCCAGAAGAAGGCAATTCGTCGTATCATAAACCATTCCGACGGTAACTGGTACGAGGTACTTTCGTGGGCGCGTGAGCTGGCAAAAAGTACCATTGTAATGATGACCGTACTATACCTTGTGATTGTGAAGAAGAACAAGCGGGTGATAATCCTTGCTTCTGCTACCAGTGATGCGGCTATCAAACTGCTCAACGTATACCGGGCCCAGTTCGAGGCAAACGAACGTCTGCGATACTTCTACGGGGACATGAGAGGTACTAAATGGACGGAAGACTATTTCATCCTGTCAAACCGGGCTTCGTTTATGGCTATGGGATGGGGACAATCTCCTCGTGGTGTGAAGCTGGATGAAGTGCGGCCTGACCTGCTGCTCATGGACGACTACGATACCGACGAGGAATGCCGGAACATTGAAGTGCTGAACAACAAGTGGCGATGGTTTGAGAATGCCTTGTTCTTCACCCGTTCCATCAGTGAGGCATTGCTGACCATCTGGACGGGCAACATAATCGCCAAAGACTGCTGTGTGGTGCGTGCCGGAAACAAGGCTCGTGAACTGGCTGACCGTGAAAAGCCGCTGGGACATTGGGACATTATCAACCTGCGTATGGTAGACATCAACCATCCTGACCCTCAGGAAGACTATCGGAGTGGGAAATCGGTATGGCCCGAAAAAAACAGTGAAGAAGCTGTTGATGAAGTACTGGCTCAGGTCAGTCTGGCTGCCGGTCAGAAGGAATGTTTCAATAATCCTGTCATTGAAGGACATTATTTCGATGAAATTAAATGGGGAGAATGTCCGCCTGTACATAAATTGAAATACATTGTCAGCTATGGCGACCCGGCATACAGTAACAAGGTCAGCAAGAAAGCCGCACAAAACTCCTTCAAGGCAAACATCCTGTGCGGACTGTATGAAGGTACGCTGTATGTGTACACCTGTTTCCTTCAGCATGTCACCAACGATGAATTTGTGAACTGGTACTACTATCTCCAAGACTATGTGAAGGAGCGTGCCCAGCTGCGTTGCTTCATTGAGAACAATACCCTTCAGGACCCGTTTTACGAGCAGGTATTCAAACCTATTTTTCTGAATAAGGGAAAAGAACGTGGATTTTACATTAATATCAGTCCGGACGAACGGAAGAAACCGGAGAAGTTTGCCCGCATCGAAGGTAATCTTGAACCGTTGCACCGTGCCGGAAGACTGGTTTTTAATATTAAAGAAAAAGACAATCCTCACATGTTGCGGCTTCAGGAACAGTTTAATCTGTTTGATGACGGACTCCCGTCACCGGCTGACGGACCTGATGCAGTGGAGGGAGGATACTACATGTGCCAGCAGCTTTCAGCCAAGATTGAAACGGGAAGTATCTGGTACGGTAAAAGACATACAAACAAAAAAAGATTCTAAGATTATGGCATACCTGACAACAGAAGATATGTACACACATATCTACCAGGAAAACATTGAAACTATAAGTCATGGCGATGAGGCGATTATGCTTTCTGCCATTGATGCCGCCATAGAGGAAGCATCCGGTTATCTTACCAAATACGATACACAAGCTATCTTTTCCGCAACAGGCAGCGCACGAAACGCTATCCTGCTGCTGTTCGTAAAAGATATCGCGGCATGGCACTTCGTCAACCTCTGCAACGCCGGAGTGGATATGGAACTGCGTGAAAAACGGTATAACCGGGCAATAGAATGGCTGGAGAACAACCAGAACCGTAATAATCCTAATCTTCCTGCCAAACCGGACAGTACGGACTGCGGACATGCTCCGGGATGCCATTGCCAGATGGATTACGGAAGTAACCGAAAGCGGGACAATCATTTTTAAACGATACGATTATGGCAAAGAAAAATAAAAAGAATTATAGGGGAAAGGCTGCCATGCCTGATCCGACAACAGTAAGCAAGGCTTTGCCTACCCCTATTTACAGTACTCTTGTACTCACGCCTCCCAGACGGGAAATAAATGACATAGGGAATTGGAAATCGGCTTTGCGTGCAGCCGATATAGGCATCCGTTTCCCATTGTATGACCTGTACTCCAGTATTCTGCTTGACGGTTCCGTGACGGATGCCATCAACAAGCGTATAGAGGCGATTACTGATGCCGATATTAATTTTATCACAAAAGACGGAAAGCAGTCCGATGTGATGGAAAACCTTATCAATTCGCTGGAGTTTGAGCGGCTGCTGGAAAGCATCATGTGGAGCCGCTTTTGGGGTATATCTGTGGATGAATTTACATTCACTCCGGAATTTGACTTCAACTCCATTCCACGGAAACACATCCGTCCCAAAGAAAAGGTCATCGTACGACAGCAGGGAGATAGTGACGGAATCAGCTATGCCGGTGACGATATGATTATCCAGTGGGGACGCGATGATGATCTGGGGCTTTTGCTGAAAGTCGCTCCATATGTTATATATAAGCGGGGCGGTTTTGGCGATTGGGCACAGTTTGTCGAGCTTTTCGGTATGCCCATCCGTATCGGTAAGTATAACTCACTGGACGATACCAGTCGCAGGATGTTGATTGAGGCATTCGAGACGGCCGGTTCCGCACCTTATATGGTAGTTCCAAAAGAAAGTGAGATAGAAACCACCCTGATGAGCGGAACAACCAACGGAGCCCTTTACGATGATTTCCGGAAAGCGTGCAACGAAGAAATACTGATTACGATTCTGGGACAAACCATGACTACGCAAAGCGGTTCATCACTTAGCCAAAGCCAGGTACATCTGGCCGTACAAGAAAAGAAGCACCGCAGCGACCGGCGTTTTGTTATCCGCATGCTGAACAAGTTCTTTGTGCCGTTACTGGAGAAACGCGGATATCCGGCAGGTGGTGGAAAGTTCTCTTTTGTAGACAAGAAGGATGAACTTTCCGTAACAGACCTGAAAACACTGAGTGAAATACTTCCCATTCCCCGCACATGGGTATACGAGAAGTTTGGCATACCGGAACCGAAAAACGATGAGGACATTCTGCAAAGTCTGAATCCGGCAGAATCCGTACAGCAGCCTTTTGCAAACGGAAACAAGAAACCTCGTACGGAAGAGGTTCAGGAGCCGAAGATAGATCCGGAAAAAGGGAACGAGCCTCCTGTACGCAATACGGACAAACAAAGTCTTTGGGAATGGATAAAAGGTTTTTTCGTAGAAGCCCCGACGGGAGCCGGGGCTGGCGCAGTCCGCATGAGGGATGATTCGGATCTTGACGAAAAGATAGCCGATGAAGTGTGGAACGGTGAGGAACTGTTCTCACCTGATCTTTTCAGGTTCTTTTCCGGAGAATTTTTAAATGCAATTCAAACATCATTTAAATCAGGCGTAAGAAACATTGATACCGGTTTTGCCTACAATGCTCCCGATGATGTTTTCCGTACTGCCATGGAAACCAATCTATATCATTTCAGTGCTGCCAAGACGCTTGCGGAAATCCAGGAACTCAACCGTCTGTTCCGGGAAAGCGGGAGTTATCCCGAATTTATGGAAAAGGCACAGCAGGTGACAAAAGCATTTAACCGGACATGGCAACAGACCGAATACGACACTGCCGTACTGACAGCAGAAGCCACTTCGCAGTACCGTAGACTGGTACAGAACAGGACTGTATTCCCTTACTGGCAGTACCTCACCGTAGCCGATGGCCGTGTACGTGAGGAACATAAAAAACTGCATGGAGTGATTCTTCCGGCTAATGACGAACTTTGGAACAAGATATATCCTCCGAATGGATGGAACTGCCGTTGCCGTGTACGAGGGCTTATGACATTTCAGGTAGAAGGTGAGGATTTGTCTGCTATGCGGCAGAGGGTACTGGACTTTCTGACTACCAAAGAATGGAAGATGCAGGCAGCCCAAGGATGGGGAGTTAACCGTTGCGACACCGCACAGATATTTACTGCCGACCAGATGTACATCCGCAAGTTCCCGCAGCAGGCAGCATCCTATTTGAAAAAGATGACCGCCGACCGCTGGGAGCTTCCCACCGTACAGCAGATGAAGGACAACGCTCAGGACGATATGCCGCCCCGTGTGGAGCGCAATGAAAAACAGCTTTGGGAAGAAAAAGCTGTAGATGGTGTGATTTCGCTGACCGATTACGACGGACGGAAGGTAGTCATATACGAAAAACAGTTTTTCGGTCATACTACCGCAAAAGGAAGAGATAACCGCATCGCACTGTGGAATGCCATGCTCGGTACGCTGATGGATCCTGATGAAGTATGGTTAAACAATGAGATAGAAAAGAACTCGCTCGAAAAGGCAGAACAGCTTGATACCTACTGCCTGCTGAAATTCTATCGCGATGAGGTGGTGGCAGTAAACTACAAGATAGAGGGTGAAGCTTTGGTTTTGAAAACATGGTACGTCATGCAGACTAATCTGAAAGGAAAGACCGTAGCCTATATGAAAAAGAACATCTGGGATAAACGCCGGTGGGGACTGCTCATAAAAAAACGCTGAAGTATGTCCTTGCGTCCGTCCGGCCCGTAAAGGAGAACCATCCCGTGGTTCTCCGCCCGCCCGGATTGGATAGCCGGTGTCATACCTCAACTTGAATTACTCTGACCGAACCTTGCGTCTTTCCATTTCTTGCGGCTGCCCCCCGCCAAACCAAGGTAGGGCCCCATCTAGTCCGGTTGTCAGAACGTTACAAAGATAATGTTTTTAATTTTAAACCACTTGTTTAATTGAAAAACAAATGAATACAAACGATGAATTTGTAAAAAAAATAGCCCAAGCAATGAGCGCGCTTCCTCAACTGATAGCGGAAGAAGCCAAGGAATATTCCAGGACCAGGTTCTCAGAAAAGTCTTTCGATAGTAAACCATGGCCGGCACTGAGTCCGAAATACAAGCCGAAGAAAGGGACTATGCTGGTACGCAGCGGTAAACTGCAAGGCAGTGTGCGTATAGTAAGGGTAACCCCAAAGAAGGTGGTCATTGCCGCTGGAAACAGCAAGGTCCCTTACGCACAGGTTCACAACGAAGGTTTTACCGGAAGCGTGGTGGTAAAGGCTCACACCCGTAAGCTAAAAAAACAAGGAAAGAAAAAGAGAAAGACTGTCGAGGTGAAAAGTCATATACGGAAAATGAACATTCCCCAAAGACAGTTCATGGGTAACTGTCCGGAACTGGAACGTAAATTAAAGACAGTAAGCGAACAACTTTTTAAATCCATATTGAAATGAAGAAAGAATACATGAGCGATTTGCTCGAACTACTTGAAACGGAAGTGCCAGAACTCCGCTGGATTGATGCTGACGAAGGTCAGCTGGATTATTACACCGATGAACGTCCGCCTGTGGCATGGCCTTGTTGTCTGGTAGAATTTTCCATGCCCGACACACGTGACCTGTCTTCCATGGTGACAGTGCCCCAACGCTGTACCCTGCGAGCTGTGCTTACCATTGCCTTCAATGATTGTGCAAGTCTGAACACCCGTACCCCGAAATCCGTACGGGATACTGCTCTGAAACGTTTTGACCTGCTGGAAAAGATAAAGCAAACGATACATGGGCGGTGGTTTGATCATTTCCAGCAACCATACATGCGCCGAAGCTGTGTACCTCTGAAAAGGGAAGACGGACTGAAAGTATATGAAATGGCATTTGAAGCGGCTGTAATCGAATAATCAGAATTTCCACGTAGGAAACATTTTCTGAAGCTGGCGTGCCGTCACTTTACGGCGGCAAAGATCTGTATAGAAATCCGCGTTTTCCATCAGCGCGTTCTGGATGGTACGTTCGTCTACAAAAAATTCATGTTCAGCCAGTATCACAGTCACGTCGTCAGGGCGGCGGCGCATGATTTCCTCCCAATAATATTTGCGTGCCACCATCGCACGGTTGCGCAGCATCAGACGCTCTTTTCGGTCTGAAGCCATACGCTGTAAAGGAAGAGTGACTTTTCGGGTCATTTCCGATAGCGAAAGCTTGTGTGATGGGAACAGCTCCAGTTGAGAATCCATAGACAACGATTTATCGCAAAATTACAAAAAAATGCGGACATTATCTTATTCACGCACATAATAACTGCTTTTACGACAGCCCGGACCTGTACAGCCGTAGATTTGCACTGTCTAGACAAATTAACCACATTTTTACAAACATTTAAAAAAGACAGACACATGGCTATCAACTATTCTATTGCGGCTTACAAGAAGCCGGGAGATCTGGAAGGTACTGCGAAGTATTACGCCAAGGCACAGGCGAGCGGAACAGTCGAAATCAACGAGCTGGCGGATGATATCGCCTACAGTACGACCTTGACCGACGGTGACGTGCTGAACGTGATCCGTGCGCTGATCAAGCAGATAAACCGCCACATCGCCAAAGGAGAAATCGTAAAACTGGAGAATCTGGGAACATTCCAGGCTCAGATACGCAGCAACGGTTCGGAAACGTCGGAAGACTTCAACGAAAGTTACATCCGTCAGGTTCATCTTCAGTTCCGTCCGGGACTGGGACTGCAAAGCACGCTGGCACTGGAGAACCTTCAGTTTAAGAAGGTAAAATCGTATAAGGAGCTGGAAGGCGAATAATTTACCGCCGGAAAAATGATCTATTACCCTGCGGAAACAGGACGTTTACCGCAGGGTAATTTTTGCAGTACAAAAAATAATTCGTATCTTTACCTATATGAAAGCGATATACCTTACAGACCTGGCTCAGCAATATTTCCCTAAATCCAGTACCCGGAGTGCCGTAGCGCAGCTTCGCCGCTGGATAGTGTTGAACGAAGACTTACAGCAACGGCTTACGGAACTGCATTTCCATAAGGGACAGCGAAGCCTGACTCCCTTGCAGCACGAAGCGATATGTCATTTCCTTGGAGAACCAGGTGAATAATATACAGCAATCCCCGGCATCGGTTTTCGGTGTCGGGGATTTTTGTGTCAGTCTTCAATGTAGAAATCATTCTCCAGCAGCTCTTTCATGTACCGGTCACGCTCTGCTTTAGATTTAAAATCACTTCTAATTGTTACCCATGAGTCAGGATTATCCAAATTTTTTGCCTTGATAATTGGTTTCCCATTTCTTTCTCCGGCTCTTATTATCCAGAAACCTGAATCACATACTTTTTTTTGGTCTCTTGCGTTCATAATACTATTCTATTAATTTAAAGTTACCGGAAGTAAGTATTTTTTCCACATTATTGCTACTAAGAAGATTAGACAAAAACAATGTCGCGTTTTTCAATTGTTGTTCTATAGAATTAAGATTATTGATTATTTCTTCTGTATAGGGTAATATACATTCATCTTCTCCCAAATGATATTTATAATTACTTGCAATATAATCGCCAACTCTTCTATTATCATTATTAGGAGAATCTTTTCCGCATTTAATTGTATGATAATAAGTCACACTATCATTTACCTTTTCTTCGATAAGTATCTTATATCCAAACTTAATAAGATTGTATCCGTCTGTAAACACGTCATTAATACAGAATTTACCTCCATATTTACTGAATTGCGGCAAAAGAAAACCACTTTCATCTTTAACAAAGTTCCCACTTGCTCCAAATTCAACTCTTATAACAAGCCTTCTTTGTATTACTGCATTCCTATATTCATCTATTGCTTTATAAACCTTATGTTCTAATTCTTTTAATGAATCAAAATAGCAATGATTTATATCATCCAAAGGTTTTACTATTGAAATAAGTGAAGCAGGTGCTTCAAATGTAAACTTCCCATTAGTGTTACACTTTACAACTATTTCGTAAATAGTTTCTCCTAGTTTTATCTTTATTGTTTTAATCTTTGCCATATTATTCAAAAACCATTTGTTTACCGTAAATCTTCGCCACTTCGTATTCTGCCTGACATCCTTTGCTATCTTGCCATCCACGGCAGAAATAGACTGCATCGCATTCCAAGAGAGCCTGAATGTCTCGCCCCATGTGTTCCGCATAAGATGCGTTGGAATCTGGTGATACGTCGAACGGAGTTGCCGGCTCGTATCCATTACTTACCAATCCATTTTTTACAAGGTCTAAATGAAGTTTTACTTCGGTAATGTCTTTTCCACTTATCGGGATAGAGATATATACTTTCTTTTTCATAAGTCTATAATTTCAATTTTCAAATCACGTTCCAGCTCACGCATCATGTCGATAGTGTCATTGTTTTCCACATCGAAGCAGATGCCCAGGCATTCCGGGTTCTGCTTCGAACGCTGCACCTTCAGGTCGCATGGGCGGCTGTGCTTGATCCATACAAACATAAACTGATTGATTGCGCTGTAATGGACTTTGGCTGCCACCCTGCGAGGCTTGAACAGATTAAGGTTCTGGTTCTGCATAGGGTTCAATCTGTTTGATTACTGTTCCGCTGAGCCAGATACGTCCGCTGCCCTGGCATTGCGGACATACTTTCTGCTGGGGATATTCCCGGCGCACATCTTTCTCTGCATATACGGTTACTGAGCCGGTCCCTCCGCACTGGCGGCAGAGGCATACGCGGCGATGGATATAAGTCTTCTCTGTATTCATCTCTTATCGGCGTTTTCAAATTCGGGTTTCACATCGGGTTCTGCTTCGTATGGGTACACATCCATGATGGCGGTTTCTGATACGGAAGCTATCACGTAATCAGCCATAGTATCTTTCATTCCTTCGTCCAGCTTCTTGATGGCGTCGCGAAGGTCGGAAGCTTGTACAAGTACGTTGCTGGCAGTACGCTTTTCTGCTCCGCTCTTTTCATCCAGTGTAATAAACCATAGTTTACATTTGAACCAGCGGTCGGCAAACTCTTCTTCGCTTGGGAAAATTTCTTCATAATTTGCTCTTGCTACACCTGCAACTACAAACTCTCCCTGAAAGAACGGTGTCATTTCTTCGATGATACGGCTTTCGGCTTCGGTAAAGCTGAGAGCGTCTACCAGATAGGGTTCTGTTACTTTCTTCTGCATTCCGTTTTCCATCGTTTTCTCATAACGGATTTTGCATGTAAACCAGTTGTGCATCATAATTCTTCTGTTTTTATTGATTGTTTAAATATTACGTTAGTATGGTCTCTTCTCGAATCGTCCGTACAGTTAAGCTCGTTACCGTAGCAGGGGATGGCGTGCTCAAAAAACCAGCATCCGCTGCAAGGTTCTTCCTGATCTTTCACCTCGGCGACCGCGAGCGTTTGTCCGTGCCAGGTGAAGGTTTCTCCTAATTTGTGCTCCATGATTCTTTTATTTTTCTGATTAATTCATTCCATCCTTTCCGCGCCATGCGTGGTTCCATCCAGCAGAGCCAGCCAAGTATATCGAGCATCTTTCCCGCAAGTTTCAGAATAAATCCCAAAATAATCAGCGGACCGATGATAAGAGAAAAGGCTGTGAAAAGAATGATTTGTGTACGTTTGTTCATTATTCGATGTAATAAGATGTTATTACCAGATTGCTTCGCATTATTATGAGAGATAACCGGTTATCGTCTTCTCCGAGCAATACACGGACAGAAGCCCGGCGTGCGTGTCCCTCATTCTTTAGTTCTCCAAGACAGCACTCCATTATCATTTTCAGGCGAAGATATTCATCACGGGTAGGCTCCAGTTCCCGGTTCTGAAGGACACGGGTCATGTACTCGTGCAGCTTCTTCATCCAGCGCGGCCACTTGTCACGCCGGATGTTAGTCTTAAAGGTTAATTCAGCCATAGCTATTCCAATTTAATAATTTCGCATTTTTTCAGGAAAGGAGATAAATTACGGAAGTTGCAAGCATTGATGAAGCTGCTGAATTTCCTTGCCTTTTTAATATCTTTCACAAAACATAATTCATACGAATAATCCGATGAAAGTTTTGGGTATCCTTTTTTCAAGTAGTCACCAGCTCCTGTCTTAATGACATATATTCCTTTTTCTCTACTTTTAATATTTTCGCCTGTCCAACAATGTATGCAATGAGGCCCTGAAGGTGCATTATAATATCCTTCGTTAGGGTTTATTTCTATTCCACATTTACAACATAATAACTTATTCATCTTCCTTTTCCTCCTCAATCCAAAATGTGATAACGGGTTTATCGTAGACCGTGTATACCGTGATGCGGTTATCTGTACGTTCTATCTTATGAGTTATACCAAGTTTGTTTTTAGAGTTTCGAACGATGTATGTAAAGTTGTTCAAATACTTTTCTATTATGTCCATTTCTTCCTTTGCTTGCTGTTGAGTAAGAGATTGTATTGGAAATCTCTTGTGATAGTATCCCGATATTTCCAATGCATATTTAGGAAGAGGTTTCTTTATAAATTTCCTTTCAATTCTGTACTTTTCCATCTTTTTCCCATCCATTAAGTTCATAAACCATATCCCGTGCTTTCTCTTTGGATCGGCACTCCGCTATAGGAGTGCCTGTGCAAATTGTATCAGTATATTCATTCCGATATACGATCCAAAGAGGACCACGGCGTTCATACGTGTATTTAGGCCGTCTGGACCGCATCGCTTTCCTTTTTAGGTTCTACGTAGAAAGATTCATCCTGCACCACCTGTACGCCGATGTTTGCGAACTGTTCCGCAATTTCAGGAATGTCACGGTCGGCCAGAAGCTTGTCTTTAGCCAGTTCCTCGGTTGTGCGGATATACTGTGGAAGGAACTCTTTGCAGAGGTTTGTCACAGCTGCCCAGGTGAAACCTTTCATGTTCTTCAGCTTCGGGTTGCCGGTGCGGAAACCAATGATGCCGTGTGCCGATTCCAGACTCTTTTTCTTAGAGAAAAGCGTGTCCTTGTTTTCGGTGGCATAGGTCTGCATCACTTCGAAAGTGCGGTCTTTCGTTTCGTTCAGCTCGGCCAGCTGGTCGGCGTACTTCTCGCGGATCTTTGTCATTTCCTGGTCCATCTTAGCTGCGATAGCCTGAGCCTTTGCGTCTGCCATCGCAAAATCGGCGAATGCCTGTTCGTACTGGTCGCGGCTTACTCCGCTGATTACTGTTTTCTTGGTTCTTTTTGTTGCCATTTTAATTGAGTTTTAATCGTTATTTAAATTCTGTATAACACAAACGTATTTTTGCTTCTGGATTAATCCCTTGTGCCAATTTCCTTACATCCGTCAAGTTGTCGGTTCGCCAGCATGAGCGGATGCTTTTATTCGGTCTGTCATGGAAAGAATAAATGATCCTCCATACGATGTATTTCTTCCTATTCATCTCTCATATCCTCCATTGCCGCCATGTCGTATTCCATCTTCAGAGCTTCGTCTGCCTGCTGTCCGCAGAAGTTTTCCAGCTCACGGAGTATCGTTACACGGTCGCCGAAATCAAACTGCTGCATGCGGTTCATAATGTCATTCTGGATTTGTTCGATTGTATGTTCCATGATTATTCCTTGTTTGATTTACTGTCCTTGTAATCTTTCACTACCGGGCTACCAATCAGCTCGCGTCTGCTGTAATACACGCTACGTCCTTTCTGATATCCTGTTATCAGCCCTTTGTTAGCCCATCTTTTTATAGTTGTTTTTCCACATCCTATTAATCTGCATGCGTCAGCCTGACCTATCAAATCGTCCGGTGCTTCTGAAATATCCTTTCTAGGTACTTTCTCTAAAGAACCGACCCTGAGTCCTAATCTTCTTTCTACACGATCCAATCGGCGCAGAAGTTTCTTGTATTCCGAGAGGCTCAATGTAATAGTTTCTTCTTCCTCTTCCGGTTCGTCCTCCAGATCCGGACAGATGGAACTGATACCAATCTTTCCGGCGAGGAACTGGGCTGCATCGCGTGCGGCATAGAATAGGGTTTCGTTTCGCTCGTCTTCCGGAACGTCGCGCACATACTGATTGAATACCCATGTTTCGCTGCGTTTCATCTCCAGGACTTCCACCTGTATTCGGCTCGCTGCGTCTGTATAAGCCTTCAAGTGCTCTATTGCCCGATTTATTTCTGATTGTTTTCTCATTTCTCCTCCTTTCTTGCCATTGCCTCAAACTGTCGTTTCACTTCCTTCAGTTCTGCCAGCGACATTTCCGTCAGGTTCTTGCGGAACTTGCTGCGTGTGCGGCAGAACTGGTTGATTTTAGCTTTGTTCATTTCAAAATCCTCCGGTGTGTCGTTCGTGTAGTTCCGGTTCAGGCAGGAAATGCGGAACGACAATGAAAATATCTGCTTTACCAAGGCACGCGCTTCCTTACGTATGTGGTCGGCTGATTCCTTGTTGAAGCGGCTCAATAGCAGTCCGGCTTCTTCTTTGGTCAGCCCTGAAGTACTGTCTGTACGACCAGCTGTGAACTGGCTGATAAATCCGTGGCGGTCTTCATCGGTAAAACCCATCTTGTGAAACTGGGCTTGCAGTGCCTTGATCTGCTGCGGGGTTATGAAGCGTTCTTTCATTATTGTTTTCATGACTGTGTGTTTTATGATTATTCTTCTCCGTGATATTGCCGGGCTTTCTCCGGCACGATGTCGTAATGTCCTACCGGACCGATAAACCGACCCTTTGAAAAGGCTCTAAAACCTTCCACGTAGATTTTTAGCGAGGCATCGTACATCACTCCTTTGGCGGCGCGTCCGTTTGGCAACTGGCCTTCGGCATGGCTGATGAAGATGAGCAGCTTCCGTTTGTGCTGCTCCTTGAAGTCGATATACTGGCGGTACGTCATGCGGGTATACTGGAAGGAGTCGATTACCACGATGTCGGGGCTTTTCTGTCGCCGAAGACGGATGCTAAGCTCTTCCATGCTCTCATTGTCAATCAGCAGAAACCTCTTGTTTACTTCCATCATGCCTGTACGCCGTATGGCATCCTGCATGGTGCGACAGGCACCTTCCTCCATGGAGTCGTAAGCTACCCGACCAAAACGGCACAAATACTTGCAAAGCTGAAGGGCAAAACTGGTCTTTCCGCTTCCGGAGTTTCCCCAGATGATCCAGACTCCACGGCGTTCCGGAGTGCCAAATGCTTCATACCAGGGACCATCAAACTGCATTACATCAAATTTCATGGATAGAAGCTCACGGACACCTTTTGCGTTGCGATCGAAAGTAAACTTCTTTTTCTGTGGGGGTGGGGTAGTGTCTTCTTTATTCATTGCTTCCTCCTTTCTTTATGCGGGCTTCGATAATACGTTTCTGACGGTGGATGCATCGCTTCACACGGCGAAGGTCGTTGTCGCTTCGCCTGGCATCCTTCAGCACCTCTTCGATATCGGCACGGTCGGTCAGATTGTTAGCCTGACAGATGGCGTATATGTCATTCTGTTCCGTGGGAGATACATCGAAGAAACGGCGTCCGATACGGCTGTTTATTTCCTTGTAACCTTTCTTGTTGTAGCGAAGTCCGGCTTCCATGCGGCGTTTGATGTAGTCGGTGCTGAGAAACACGATGCCGGAGTGTCCTTCCAGACGGTTGTAAATGCTGATAAAGTAATTGAACACACTGTCGGTCAGCTTGTCGCCTTCATCGAATACCAGTAGCGGATTCCCCAGGAAAGAAATCATGCTGATGGCGTTCTCCAGCATATCGCGGAGGTTGGTCGTGTCGGTGGGTGCGCCTACCTGCTTGGCTATCTCACGCACAAAGTCTGAGCGTCGCATGTCTTCCGAACAGAGGATGTAGAACACGTTGCGGTGCGTGCGGCGGTATTCAATAGCTGCGGTAGTCTTTCCGCATCCGGCATCGCCAACCACCCATGTCACGTTCTTATATGCCTGTGCGTCACTCAGCGCAAAAGTGATTTCCTTGAAGGTCTTTCCCTCGTGTAGCGTCCACGAATCGAAGGCAAAGCCTATCTGCACCGCAATGCGGGTAAACATGTCATCACTGATCAGGTCATATTTTCCGTTGCACAACTGGCTGACGGTGGCAGAGCTGACATTTTGCAGACTTTCTGCCGCACGGTTACGGGTAGGATAATTTTCACAATAGGCAATCAGTGCGGTACGCACCTGTTCTTTCATTTCTGTAGTAAATTTCATTGTCTTAATAGGTATTTAAATATTGTTTAATCAAATCGTTAGAATTTTCCCAAGCTGTCAAGTTCATCAAACGTCAGGTTCGATACTTTCTTTGTCCAGTCTCCTGATGAGGCAAAGGTCAGCGGTTCATCTGCCAGTACAGGCTCTTCCGGAATATCCGTTTCGGGCATCGGTACCGGAGCTTCCAGTGTGCCACGCTTCATTTCTTCGCGGTATCCGTCAAGCTGCTTTTCGCTCACGGCCACCGGACGCGGTATCCGAAGTTGGGTGTATGCTTCGCCCATGGCTTCCTCCATGAAAAGGTCTTCCTGGGCGATGTGCATGGCTGCACGAGTGCGACGGTTGGCATCCAGTTGGGCAAACAGATAAGCGTTTTCCTCTTCGGTGCGTTCCTGAGTGGCACGATGGATCGTGACTTTCGGTGTAGCGATGGCCGCATACTTGGCTCCCGTGTCAGTCACCGCCCATAACTCGATGCGGGTCATGTCTTCCGGATCGTAGCGGTAGAGGAACTGACGGCCCACGTTCTGAAGGTGGAAGTTCATATCTACCAGTCCGTCATCGCCATACACCATGTAGCTGTATTCCTGCTTGTTCATGCGGAAGATGAAACCTTCCTTGGTGTATTGCACCGGAGCCTGAGAGAACAGCATGAAGATTTCGTGTGCTTCGTAATCGTCAAGCGGCTGTGCCTGCGGATTCTCGATGGCGGTGTACATTTCCAGTCGGGTCATGCCGGTGGGGCTGGTAGGATGCAGCATCGAGTTCCATTCTTCGCGGCAGTCGGCATACTGTTGTTTCAGTTCCTCCAATGTGGGAAGAAGGTCGATGTTTGCCATTACCAGGTCGATATTCGCACGGCTGGAAAGCTTCCTGGCCGTGATGTTCTGACCGGTGAAGTTGTAAAGCTTGTGAAGAACCTGCTGCTGGAACCGTCCGAAAGCGGACTCGATGGATTTGGACTGGCCGTTGTGCGGCATCGTGGTTTTGTGAAGATGGCAGAGTTTCTTGAAGAATCCCTGCGAAGCCAGCTTCTTATGCCCTCCCTGGTTATCGGTCACTATCTCGTAAGGCTTCACCTTCCATGTCTGGAGTGCCATCCGGTACGCCATGTACTGGTTGTAGAAGTTTTCGCCGTCACCGATAAAGTAGCCGAGGAACAGTTCCGTGCAGGCATCCATCACCTCGTACACATCGGTGGTTCGTGCCACCCATCGCTTCTGCCTGTCGTCGTACGCACGGTAGTAAAGGTTTATCTTCGTACCGTCTGAATACCACAGTGAGTTCGGCATGGACGGAAGAACTGTATCGAAGGTTGGCATATACTTGTTCTTGAATTCCCTTTCGCCGTGAACAGCAGAAAACCACCAAACCATTACCGCCGGATCGTTCAAGTAACTGTGCATCGTAGTAGGACTCTTGATGGTTTTCAGTCCGCGAAGCACCGCCTGACGGTTGTATTCCTCAAAGAGCTGCATATCGGTGTAGACAGGGAACTTGCTTCGGCGAAGCTTCAGCAGAAGAGCACCTTCAGCCTTTCCGATGCGGCGTGCGGCACTGTTTCCCAGGTTACCGCTAACCAGCACCACGTATCCCTCACGCTTGTAAGCGTTGAACTTCTCGCGCAGACGGGCCGGATTTTTCGGCAGTGTGTGGCCTGTAATTTCGCGGAGACGCTCACAGCAGATCTGCACGCTGCTCCATGTTTCCGCACGACGGGCAAAACCTCCTTTGGCATGTTCCACACTGCGTGCCTTCTCCGTACGCACCATTTCGTTCATCACCTGGGCGTTCAGGATGTATTCCAGTTGTCTGGAAGGCTCGATACGCGGCTCAAATTCCTTGAAGAACCGTACCGCTTCGGCATCGAACCGAATCTGTGTGTTGATGTACTTTTCCTGCTCACGCTGTTTCATTTCCTCGTATGCATTCTTGAATGTGTCATCGTATGCTGCACGGAGCCGTTCCGGCATGGAGCGGTAGGCAATAAGTGCCTCGCGTCCGTTACCTCCCCGCTGGAGGAGGGTAAGCTTGCCTTCACGTACATACTTGTCGTAAGTAGGCTTACTGATAATGCCACCACGAACAAGTTCCGTAAAGCTGACGCATAATGTGTTTCCGTACATTTCCATGATTAATTCGTTAAGATTGTAGTCCGGCTCCGGGACTTGAACCCGGACGGCAGCCGCTTTACCTCTTTTTACCCCTATTGAAACCGATGTCAGAGAGTTTGCTGTTATCCTGATAGTAAAGCTCTGCAAGCCGGATGTGATTTATTCCTTTTTATCCTCTCTGTCCATCCGTATTGCAGCAGGTAAGAGTGCCAGGCAAAGGCAGATTGTTATAATCAGGTTCATTGAGCCGTTTGCTAGTCGGTTCAGTATGGCTGCTGCGAGTATCAGCAGCAGATAAATGGTTGTAGGATTGATTCGTTTCATGATTCTATGGTCTTGAGTTAGGAGCCATCCCTATTCTCTCGAACCAGAATGGCAAGGATTCATCACTTATGCAGTTGGTTGTAAATTACAGTTGAATAACTTCCTCATACGGGTTTTCCAATTTTTTCAGCTCGTAGAGTTCCGCCCCGTGATTCAAGGCATACGAACGGATAAGTCTTGCTGTAGGGCTCTTTGTATCGTATGCCAGAGCGGCATCCACCGTACGGGTTGTAACATTCAGTTTCCGGGCGATTTCTTCTTTCAGTTCCCGGCTTGCTTTAATGAGTTTTCTTGTTTCTGCCATTTCGTTATTGTTTTTATCGTTATTATTCGGTTAAAAGTCCGTCCCTATTCTCACGAACCGGAACGGTTTTGCTACATTTGTAGCGATGCTAAACAAACTAACTTTATTTTGATTATGAGTACTGTATATGTTTATGAGTCTTTTTACTCTGTCGTAGTTGAGTCTAACAGGCATGATACCTGTCTTAATGAATCCAATCGGATCAAATCGCTTGCAAAAGCTTTTAATGCATCCATTGTGAAGGAAGCTAAATCTGCAAGGAAAGGAGATGTGCTCTCCCGAAATATCATGATCAGTTTTAAAGCCCATTCTCATGAAACCATTATTTTTAGAGAAGCACTGGACATTATAATCGGTAGTATCAACATCTGGAATCCGGGATTGAAAGCATATATCTATGACAGTTCAGTGGAGCGGACAGATGCATCTTTCGGCCTCACTGACTAAATTCCACATCTCCTCTATGCTGTTGTCGCATAATGTAACCAAATCCGGGTGTTCTTTCCGACATTCGGATTTGGCTGTTTGTGCGTGTGCTATCATCTCGTCCAATATCCTCTCCAGCTCTTTATAATCAATCTTATGCTCTTTCATAGCTTCATTCCTCCCACGTGATGCAAAGTTGTTCGTAAGAGGGTTTCTTCTCCGGATAGGTGCGCCCTTCCTGACGGTTTTTCTTTGCCAGAGCCTGGATGCATTTTGCAACCGGATAACTCATTGAGGTTCCGGCATACACCTTCTGCACATGCCCCAGCGTGACACGCTGCTTCTCGGCTGTAAGGCAAAGCTCCGCACGGCTGATGTAGGGCTTCACGTTTTCTTTCCACTGACCGAAATACGGACGGAACTTGGGAAGCGGAAGACGTTTCGTGCTTTCCGGACGCTCGCCGCTTACCGAATAGCTTCCGGTGCGTCGGATGCTGGGAAGCACTGTGCCGGTCACCCAGTTGACAAACCTGTCGGCTTCCGGCTTGTTGCTTCGGAAAGCTAGTTTGTAAACGGCTGCTTCATTAATCACTTTCAAGGTTTGAAGACCACCACCTTGATAATTTCCGCAGGGGGTGGTGAGATTTACCATCCCCTGCCATTCTTCGGGAATGTTGTCTAACGTGTGGCCACTCCAAGTAATATTTAAAGCCATTGCTACATCTTTCGCAACGAACCAAGGTTCATCATTGATTACTTGTGTCCTTACGTTCACATTTTCGTTTTCATTGTAGAATACTTGCAGACCTGTTGTCTGCTGAATGTTCGCTTTATCCATAATTTGCGTTTTTAAAGTTTATTTTCTATATTTACACCGTCTTCTTTATTGAAGACGTTACAAAGGAATACAGAATTTCTGAATTATCAAAACAAAATCCAGAAATATTGAAAATAAATTTCAGATAACATGAAAAAAGAGGAGATAAATATAAGGTTTGTTGATGTCGTAAATTATCTATTAAATAGCGATACAATAGCTTCTAAGGCTGATTTAGCAACAGTTTTAGGAATAAAGCCTTCTAAGCTTTCAGAAATTCTGAATTTCCGTATGAATATAGGTACAGATTTGGCAGCAATATTATGCCACACCTATAATATAAATAGCAACTGGCTTCTAACCGGCGAAGGCAACATGCTCAGTTCTGATTCTGAAAAGGAAGAAAAACTGCCATCCGTAAACCAAACATACGAAGGCGCACCCTACTTTAACGTGGATTTTATTGGAGGTTTCGATTTGATTGTAAATGATCAGACGGTGACCCCTGACTTTTACATTAATTATCCTCCCTATAATCAACCTGGAGTGGTATGGTGCAACCTCACCGGTCACTCCATGGAGCCAGAGATAAGCAATGGTGACATTATCGCACTTCGTGAAGTAACTACACCTATTCAGTATCTCCCAGCTGGAGAAATATACGGCATTGTTACAGAGGAATACCGTACGGTAAAGAGAATACGACTAAGTCAGAAAGAAGGTTTCGTCCGGCTCATCCCTTCGAACAAGAGCGAAGAGTTCTGCGAACAGGAAATCCCCATCAGCATGATCATTAAAATATATGCTGTTTTAGGTAGTATCAGAAAGTTCTTTTAAACTAATGAATAATATAAGTTGTATGAAAACCTTTATACAGATATTGATCATCATATCCTTCTTTTTTTGCTCATGCAGTAATGCGCCTCAGGAGGAAATAGAAAAATCAATATCAAACTTTATTAAATCCTCCTTACCCAAAACTTGGACTTATGAACCGATTGCATATTCTGTAACTGATAGTGTCATGTCAAAGATTGAGGACTCTAAACAATATAAAGAACTTTTAGAAGCTCAGGCACAATTGGATTCAGCATTTATTCATAATGAAACTATCGGCTATAACGAAGAAATGAAAGATCTTGAATCGAAATTTACTCCACAATACATAGGCAAAAAGATTATTCATGCTTATTTATGCACGACAGATTCAGGTGATTCTTTATTCATCAATACATATATAGTTGGAGTCGATGGGGATATTACAAAAAGTAATGTTACTTCTGTATATGTTTCTTCTCCAGATTCTGTACGAATGGAGTCGACAAAAAAACAGCTGAAACAATTTCTTGATGAGGCTGTAAAATTATGAAAATAAATTATTAGACAATATTCAAGAGTTACACAGATAAAGATAAATAGTATGAGTGAAAATAAGAAATCAATGACTTTAAGGGCCTTTACAATATCTAATTCAAATATAAAGACTTCTGAATCAGATATAATGGAAAAACTTGAAATAAAGTTACATGACAGCGTCGCTTATGATAGGATACTGCCTTTACGAAATGAAAAGGATAGTCCAGAAGATTTATTGTCTGATTATACTATCAACTCTGGAAAATATATATTTGGAGTAATGTTTAGGCTTATTCCTACCAAAGAGGTTAATAATATTCCTGATGATTTGTTCACACACTCTAAAATTCAAATAGATGAAATACGAAGTAAAGAAGCAAAGACTGGATTGACATGTAAAGAACATTTTTATTTTGCTATAAATAACTCTCATCTTGTAACTAATCTTTCAGGAAATAAGACGATTAAAAGTTTGCAAACTTATTTAAATTGGTTGACGGAAGCATTAAGGGGAGATACATTTTATGATTTCAACCCCAAAGTAAGCTCTGAAAAAATAAAATTAAGCAATTTGCAGAAAATTATTGTTTCAGATCCAAATGCAAAACAAAAAATCAGTTCGCATAAAGGAGAAGCTTCAAATAAAGTTATTAATTTAGCAAAAGATTTAGTTGGTAATCTTTTTGAACCAGCTTCAAATTTAGAACAGATAATTGAAAAGAACATCCTTTCAGCAAAATTGATTGTTAGTTTTTCAAAGCCTAAGAGCATGTCTGAAGATGATTATAAACGAGAGTTAAGTGCTTTCTTAAAACCTGTAAGTGATGCTGAAAATGTAGAATTTAAAACTCCAAAAGGCCAAATTAAAGGTACAGATTTATTGTTGTCTGAAACTGTAGATATAGACCTATTAGAAGATGGAACTCTAAATGAAAAAACAATTTTAATGGCAATGACTGAATATCTAGTCAAACTAAAAAATATGTAAAATGAAAAAAATTATAATAGGCTCAGTAATATGTTTTATAATATCTTTGGCAATGTCTTTATTTGATGGGTTATACATTGGTAAAGATGTTATTTCCACTTTATATACTGTGTCTGGCATAATGTTTTCTATAGGAATGAGTTTAACAGTAATATCCCATACATCAGGAGTTAAAAACAAAGATATAAGGCTTAGTATTCGTAAAGAGATAAAGAGAGTGCGTAACAATTTTATATATTGTTTTAGTCTTGCTACTATATTGTATATGTTATTAATCTCATTTATTACTGAAAATGGAATATCTGAAATTTATTATTCTATATTAAACGGGATTATTAAATTTAAAATATCCCATTTATTAGCAACTTATATGGTCTATTCTATCATTTATTTTACTATAAATTTCATTTCTATACAAAGACTTAATGAAAGTATAGAGGAAGAATTAAATAAATAGTTTGGATATTAAGCTCCCGGTGAAAGTCCGGGAGCGTTCATTTTAAACTAAATACTTATAAAAACGCAAATCCATAAAAGTATTGGGGCAGAACCCGGACTCGAACCGGGGACCATACAGCGAAGCGATATCCTGCTGTTCTACCTACTGAACTATTCTGCAACATTTCTACACGCACACACGTTTTCACCGTAAAAATACGCATTATCGCCCCAATATATACAATAAATCAGTAACTTACATTAATTTTATAGCATAATCAAGACTGCATATTCCGGCGGATACCCGTTCAGTATTTCCGGTGATATCCGTTCAGTCCCCAGTTAGTATTCAGTGTTGTTGGCAAAGTTAATACTTCTTTCTTAGGCTCTCTCCTTTGAGGTCAAACTTTATTGCCTTATGCACGATTCTGTCCAGACAGGCTTCCGCAATGAGCTCGCTTTGGAACACATCGTACCAGTCTGCGACGGGAAGCTGGCTGGCCAGAATGAGTGCTTTCCGGTTGTACCGGTCATCTATGATCTGTTCAAAGTCATGCTGTACCTGTCCGTCCAGCTTGACCATCCCAAAGTCATCGATAATCAGCAGGTCGTGTGCGTTCAGTTTGCGGAAGAAGTTTGTTTCCCGTCCTTCCAGATGTGCAAGCTTCAGGTTCTCGATGAGCATGTTCATCGTGAAGTACAGTACCTTCCGGCCGTTCCTGCATGCTCTGTCACCCAAGGCACAGGCGAAGTAGGACTTTCCGGTTCCTGCCGGTCCGGTAATGATGACCGTCATTCCGCCCGTGATGTAATTTCCGGTTGCAAGGTCGGCAGCAGAGCAGGCCTGTATTCCCCTTGCCGTGTCCGTTTCAAGTTCTTCCATCGAGGCTCTCAGACGGAAGCCGGCATTCTTTATAAGACGCTGGATGCGGTTGTTACCTCTCGTGTCACGTTCGTACTGGAGCATGATCTGCATGCCTTCACGCAGGGTAAGCTTGTCCAACTGATGTGTTTCTTCCAGGGAGCTCCAGCAGCTTGCCATTCCCGGAAGCTTCAGCTCGTGCAGTGTTCTTTCTGTTTCGTTGCTCATAATCATTTATTGTTGTTGGTTCATGTCATTTCCTGTAAAATAGTCTTTTCCACGCATGTTCCCGTGGTTTGACGGTGTAGGCGCATGGAAGATTACCGTCTCGTCGGCAGATGCATTCACACCGTTACGTTTGAGTATGGCTTCAAACTTGCTGTAGGAGTAAATACCGTACTTCATGCACTGGCGGCAGGTAAGGTCAAACGTGGCAAGGTCATACTTTCTTCTGAGGCTGACTATGGAGTTGCACAGCTTGTAATACACCTCTTCAGGCTGTGCGGTACGTTTGGGGTCAAAGATGCTCTTTACGTATTCATGGCAGTCCGGCGATATGTCCTTCGCCTTTTCCACATAATAGGCTGCCGAACGCTCCATGATTACCCTGCAACTGGATGCGAGATGTTCCCTGACTGTGGTATAGCCGTATGTATGGCTGCGGATATGTGAGGCCACCAGTTTCTGCTCCACATAAACCTTGACCCATGAACGCGTAAAGACTACTCTTGCCTGTTTTCCTACATGGATATAAGGGACGGAGTAAAAATGGGTCACCTTGTCCTGTCTCAGCTCCACATGGCAGTTTGCCTGTACTTTCAGGTCGGCATACAGGCGCATCTCATAGGGTTCCGGTTTCAAGGGTTTCAGCAGCTCCTTCTCCATGGCATGAAAACGCTCCTCACGGCTGTAGGGACGCTTCTGCATACGGGTTTGGTTGTGCCTTTCCATCAGCTCCCATACGGCACGGTTCAGTTCCAGGAGTGAATGGAAGGTGCGGTTACGCAATCTGGCATAAATACGATTATATGTAATCCTTACGGAGTCCTCTACCAGAGCCTTCTGTGTCGGTGATGCCGGGTCACATGGCAGCACTACAAAATGGTAGTAGTTGCCCATGTCCTCAAGAGCCTTGTTCAGCTTCGGCTCATGCCGGTCATTGCTGATTACCGCCGATTTGAGATTGTCCGGAGTCAGTATGGGAGGTACACCGCCCAGATGTTCCAGGC
>OLFW01000353.1_pt1 | contig 41652 bp, 19 predicted proteins | sample 1605351 | NCBI WGS metagenome assembly OLFW01 (sample SAMEA3888918, study PRJEB22519) | human gut metagenome | biome: human gut; feature: human-associated habitat; material: faeces | place: Denmark | collected 2010 | reverse complement strand
TGCATATGACTTTAACTCCTAGCCAACTCCGTTGGCGATAACTTCTTTAACTACTCTAACTACCGATGATAACCATCAAAGCTCATGGAGCGCAGATCCGCTGTAATAACACCAAACGTTGTGCTTATTTAATTTCTAACAAGAACCACAAAAACATCAGACATAAATCAAAACATTTGATAAGATTTTGTTTTTCGTACGATTTGAAGTATCTTTGCATAAGATATGCGGCATCTCAGCATAACATTCAAGCGTGGCTTGAGGATTACGCACACGCAATGAGGACGTTATCTTCGCTTTGATTTTTTAGTATTATGAAAGAATATATTGTTTCTGCACGCAAATACAGACCTATGACCTTCGACTCGGTTGTGGGACAGGCGGCTCTTACCACTACGCTGAAAAACGCGGTGAAGAGCGGAAAGCTGGCTCATGCCTACCTGTTCTGCGGACCAAGGGGCGTGGGCAAGACTACATGCGCACGTATCTTTGCCAAGGCCATCAACTGCCAGAACCCTACTGCTGAAGGTGAGGCCTGCAACGAATGCGAAAGCTGCAAGGCGTTCAACGAACAGCGCTCGTATAACATCTTTGAGCTCGACGCTGCCAGCAACAACTCGGTGGAGAACATCAAGGTTCTGATGGAACAGACAAGAATACCGCCGCAGGTGGGTAAGTATAAGGTGTTTATCATCGACGAGGTGCACATGCTGTCGACAGCGGCATTCAACGCCTTTCTGAAGACTCTTGAAGAACCGCCTGCACACGTGATATTCATCCTGGCGACGACAGAGAAGCACAAGATTCTGCCTACCATCATATCGCGCTGTCAGATTTATGACTTTGAGCGCATGACGGTGCCCAACATCATCAACCACCTGAAGATGGTGGCCGACAAGGAAGGCATAACTTACGAGGAAGAGGCGCTGAACGTGATAGCGGAGAAGGCCGACGGCGGAATGAGAGACGCGCTGTCGGTGTTCGACCAGGCTGCAAGTTTCTGTCAGGGCAACATCACATATAAAAAGGTGATTGAGGACCTGAACGTGCTCGACGCCGACAACTACTTTAACATCATCGACCTGTGCCTGGAGAACAAGGCGGCAGACGTGATGGTGCTGCTGAACAACATAATAAACAAGGGCTTCGACGGCGGACACCTGATAAACGGACTGGCGGTGCACGTGCGCAACGTGATGATGGCAAAGGACGAACAGACGCTGCCGCTGCTGCAGGCGAGTGCATCGCAGACGGAGAAATACAAGGCGCAGGCTGCCAAATGCAGTTCGGCGTTCCTGTATAAGGCGCTGCGTATTATCAACGACTGCGACATAAACTACCGCCAAAGCAGCAACAAGAGACTGCTGGTGGAGCTGACGCTGATAGAGATAGCGCAGATAACTCAGCCTGACGACGAAGGAGCAGCCTCGGGGCGTTGCCCTAAGAGACTGAAATCCCTGTTTAAAAGACTTATGGGCGAAAGGCCAAAGGCGGCTATGCAGGTGGCCGCGGCCGAGCCCAGCGTTAACCGCCATACGGCCATTGCCAAGCACAATGCCGAGAAGGCGGCAGAGAGCGTCGTGTCTGCAAGCGAAGGCAGCAGCACCGACAACAGCATGAGCAACGGCGACGGAGCAAAGGCAGCACAGCCGGCTATGACGACGAATCTGCGAAAACTGAAACTGGGCAGCATCGGCAAGACGTTTGCCAACATTAAGCGCAAAAACGAAGAGCCGCAGATGGTGGCGGAGCAGGACGTAGAGGTGGTGGACAACGGTGAGCACAACACGTTCACCGAGGACGAGATGCTGACGCAATGGGTAGGCATGTGCAACCGTATGCCGCAGCAGATGACGGGAATAGCGGCGCGCATGAAGAACATGATGCCGACAATAAAGGAGTTTCCGAACATCGAGGTGGTGGTTGACAACGAGATTCTGCTAGAAGAGATAAACAAGATTAAGGGCAGAATACGCAACACGCTGATAAAGGCACTGAGAAACAGCGACATAACACTGACGCTAAGACTGGCAAAGCCTGAAGAGATAAAGCGCATACCGACAAACCGCGAACGCTTTGACGAACTGAAAAATACAAACAAGGCCTTCGAACGGCTAAGCGAAATACTCGGACTGGAAGTAAGCTAGGAATTCATAATTACGTTCTTGTCAGGAGTTAAAGGAGTTGGATTAGGAGTTGAATTAGGAGTTAAAGGAGTTATAGTAGTTATCGCCAACGGAGTTGGCTAGGAGTTAGAGTCATATGCAAACGTAGTGCGTGTTTAAGTGAAAAATGAAAAGCGAAAAACGAAAAATCCAATTGCTTTGTTGGTCCTTTTCGCAAGCACTACTTTAGCACATGGATTTTTCACTCTTCGTTCTTCACTCTTCATTTAAATATGCTCTTCACTTCAGTAAGACGCACTACGTTGCTATTGTGCCGGCGGATCTGCGCTCCGCCGGAATGGAATATCAGGATCTGAGATCCGATTACTTCCTATTTTGCGTTGTCATGCTGTATTAAACCAGCTTAGACATTTAGATTTTAATTTTTAATTTTCGCCAGAACTGTCCGATTACTTCCTATTTTACGTTATCATGTTATATTAAATCAGTTTAGATATTTTGATTTTCACTTTTAGTTGCACTTTTGCATCTGCTTTTCCGTTCCTTACTTTCGTAAAACAAGCGGTATTTTAAGCGGATCAAAGATCCTTATACTTTATTCCGGCAGATTGCAAATCAGCCGGCACATTAGTCTTGTTGGTTATTATCAATTGCAATGCATTGACAATAGCCACAGGACATTTGGATTTTTCACTCTTCGTTCTTCACTCTTCACTTAAATATGCTCCTAGCTCACCTTAGTGAGCGATAACTACTTTAACTCCAAATGACAATACCCAACAAGAAACGCTGTTTAATTCTTAATTTTTACTTTTTAATTTTTAATTGCTCAAGCCTGCTTGCGCTTTTGCGCCTGCTCTTCGTTCTTCACTTAAAATTATATTATCCCCATTCCCAATTCTTCACACTCTTTTCTCATCTCTTCGGGCCAGATGCTGGCCTGTATCTCGCCTAAATGGGCTTTGTGGAGCAGCACCATGCACAGGCGGCTCTGCCCTATTCCACCTCCGATGCTCAACGGAAGTTCACCGGCAAGGAGCTTTTTGTGGAAATACAGACTTGAGCGATGTTCCTGACCAGTGAGCTTCAACTGGCGCAGCAGTGCTTCTTTGTCAACGCGTATGCCCATTGACGACAGCTCAACGGCACGGGCGAGCGTGGGATACCAGATAAGGATGTCACCGTTGAGACCGTTGCGGCTGTCGCTGTTGGGCGTGGTCCAGTCGTCATAGTCGGGAGCGCGACCGTCGTGCGGCTTGCCGTCAGACAGGTTGCCGCCGATGCCAATGATGAACACGGCGCCATACTTCTTGCATATCAGGTCTTCACGTTCTTTCACGCTCTTGTCGGGATACATCTGCAGCAAGTCTTCGCTATGGACGAAATGGATGTCGGAAGGCAGAAACGGCTTAAGGGCCGAATAATGCTCGCACACAAGATACTCGGTGCGGAGGATGGCAGCATAGATGCGGCGGACAACGCTTTTAAGGAAGTCGAGATTGCGCTCGGCGCGCGTCATAACCATCTCCCAGTCCCACTGATCGACATAGAGCGAATGAAGATTGTCAAGCTCCTCGTCGGCCCTGATGGCGTTCATGTCGGTGTAGATGCCATAGCCCGGCTCAACGGCATATTCTGCCAGGGTGAGCCGTTTCCACTTGGCAAGCGAGTGGACCACCTCTGCCTGAGCGTCGCCAAGATCCTTAATGGGAAACGTCACGGGGCGTTCCGTGCCGTTGAGGTCGTCGTTTATGCCAAGACCTTTAAGCACAAACAGCGGTGCTGTTACACGGCGGAGGCGAAGCTCCGTTGAAAGATTCTGCTGAAAAAAGTCTTTTATCATTTTTATGCCCTGCTCCGTCTGCCTGACGTTCAGCAGCGGCTTATAGTCTACAGGCCTTATCAATTTGCTCATATTCTCTCTTATTAACCATAAAATACGGCAGCAAAGATAATAATTTATTATCAATATGCAACAATAACAGATTATTTATTGTCATTATTTCAATAAATACGCAGACAAAACAACACAAAGACTACAGAAAAGACACAAAGAAAGCATAACCGTAATTTATCTTACATATTGATTTAGCAAGATGATATTAAACGGCAACAGAATAAGATTTAGGTGAAACAGTGCCATTTTTTGCGCAAAATTGTGTGCAAAAATAAAATGCAGTACATCAGAAAGATATTGAGACATAATGCCTGTATGTGCAACAAGAGGAATGACGACGCCGTGCAAAAGGACACAAACGGGAAGCCGAAAGACCGCAAATCAGAAGGCGAAAGACGGCATAACGAAAAGCGAAATGTATAGTAATAAAACGGCAAAAGCATGCCTTTTGCAGACCGACGGCCATAAACCGGCACTCAAAACGCATGAAAACAGGCAGCAAAAGGCACAAAGCGGACTTATCAGAAGACTAATACGGCAACAAAAGCGCGCATACACAATATGTCATTATGAAAGAACAACGCGCCATTTACTTACATTTTAACATCACACAAATCACCAAACAACAGCCCCCGACAGCCTGAACGAAATACACAAGGCACGAACCGGGCGCAAAGACACAAAAAAGGGCCGGGGGCTGAAAGCCCGGCCCTGTCATCACAAGAAGAAAATTCAGCAACGCTTTGCTTATATTATGCAAAAAAAATATCTGTTCACGGCATTAAGCCTTGGCGCAAGCCACATGACGGCAGAGCCGCTGTCTACTTGCCTATCCGTCCAAACATCCTGTCGGGATAGTTGGTTATGATGGCATTCACGCCCGCCTTAACCATCTTCTGCGCATCGGTCTTGGTGTCCACGGTGTAAGGAATGACGCGCATTCCGGCAGACTTTGCCTTTGCTACGAAGGCAGCATTGACCATGGGATAGTCGGGACCGACGGCATAAGGCACAAAGCCGAGCTTGGTCATGGCAGCATCATAGCCGCCCGACGTATTGTCTATCAGGTAGAGCAGGCGCATCTGCGGATACTTGGCATGAAGATACTTCAGCGTGCGCACGTCGAAGCTCTGCACAAGCAGGCGCGAACCGAGGTTGCGGGTGCTGAGAGCCTTTACACACTGGTCGGCAAAGGTCTTGTAGTCGGGCGTAAGCTTGCCGTCGAGAGCGGCGTCAGACTTGATTTCTATGGTGTATCTTACAGGCGCAAGGCGGTGCTGACGGCAGTAAGTTTCAACAGAATCTATGAGCGCCGTCACCATAGGCACATGGGTGTAGAGGCGCTTGCTGTCGGGGAAGGCAGGGTCTTTTACGTTGCCGATGACCTTTGCCGAAAGCTGTTTCCATGTGAGCGAATAGATGGGATACTTCTGTCCGTAGCCTTTGACATAGGGATCGTGCGAAACCACTACTACCCCGTCCTTGGTTACGTGCAGGTCCATCTCAAGGTCGGTTACGCCGAGCTTCACGGCATTGAGCATTGCCTCGATGGTGTTCTCGGGATAAAGTCCGGCACCTCCGCGGTGGGCTATGACAGAGACGCGAGGTCTGATGACGTCAGAGACGGTGCGGCCGAAGCGGTTGGTCATAACCACCTTTATCTCCTTATAGTTACCCACGGGCTTGCATCTGAACAGGTGCGACGTGTTGGCGGGGCGTCCGGCAGCAAGCGTGCGCGAGCCAAACTCAAAGTCGACGCCCGTGAAGCGCTGCATGGTGCCCATCAGTTTGCCGTCCTGATACCATTCAACCTTGCATGCTGGGTCGTAGTCCCAGATGTTGGCAACGACATATCCGGGCTGCGTGCCGAAGTCGCCCTTGTCGTAGAGCGTCATCTGGCGCGAGAAGGGGAAGCCCGTGGCCTTATACTGCCACTCGACGCTGTTGCCGTTGACATCTACCACCATATATCCGTTAGGCGCTCCGCAGCGGTTGAGCCATCCGTTCCACCATGCTCCGCTGGCAGCTCCTATGTTGTGCTGATAGAGGTTGCTGTTGACCACCACGTTCTGAAAGTAATGGGTATGGCCGCAGAACACATGCACCTTGTAGCCCTCGAGCAACTTCTGCAGCGAGGCAGCCCCGCGCATGTTCTGGGCTGGGTCGTCCTTGTTCCATGCGGCGGCGTGCATGTTGAGGATGACGAGCGAACCCTTGGGCACAAACTTCAGGTCGTTGGCGAGCCAGCGCAGCTGATTCTCCGTGAGCGTCTCAACATACGCCTTGTTGCCCTTATAGTTGATGTTCTTCAGCGTAACGACGTGGGCCTTGCCTATGTTGAACGAATAGTCGGTAGGTCCGAACACAGCCGCATAGGCCATCTCGCCGTAGGCTCCGGCACCAAGGCGCGCGTTGTTGAGTCCCTTGTAGCGCTTGTCGAAGTCGTGGTTGCCGATACACTGAAACATGGTTATCTTCATGTTCTTGAACGACGCGGCATAGCTGCGCAGCAACGGCAGGTTGTCGAACACGATGTCGCCCACGGTAATGCCCACCACCTCACGCGTCTTGCTCAGCGAGTCGACCACGGCACGCATGTCGGGCACCAGTTCGGTGTTCCATCTCTTCATGTCGGCAGCATCAAGCATCTGCGGGTCGGATATGGCTATGTAGCTGAACCTGTCGGCAGGCTTGGTGCGCTTTTCGAGCACAAAGTTGCAGCTCTTAGAGCTTACGGCCGTCCTGACGGGCACGTAGAAGCCGGAGGCTATGCCGTTCTTGGAAGGCAGCTTGTAGGCAGCCGGCGTGGAGATGCTTATAAACTTGCTGACAAACGTGTCGGTGCGCAGCGTCCAGTAGCCCTTGGCGTCGGTACGGGTGAAGGCCATGCCGTTGTTGACCACCACTCCGCTGATGCCCCTGCCCGTCTTGTCGGTAACGCGGCCCTTTACGGTAAACACGTTCACACTGGCCTGACCATTGCTCAGAAGCATCATGGTGGCCATAAGGAATAAACATATTCTCAACTTCATAGGCTTTATGTTTTTGTTTTTATACGTTCGCTCTCTGTTATGCCGCACCCGTCATCGGCAGACAACGCCCTGCGACGTGCCGCTGCATAGGCAAAACACGCACACGCCATACTGCAAAACTGCGACTGCTGGCGGCGCAAATCCGGCGGCTTGTAAATTTTTGTACAAAATTACCAAAATATGTTTACATTGATGATGCATAAAAGGTTCAATTGCTTTAAAAAAGTATAACAAAAACATTTCTGCCGTGAAAAAGCCGTCAGAATGACCGATTTTTAAGTCTGCCAGGCACATAGGGGCACTGACGGCACGGCACAACAAGGATAAGAAAAGAGGAAAACTGGCTACTGAGGAGAAGAAAAGCACGCATTGTTACAATAAAAAATTTAAAGTTACATTAATTAATATGATTACAAACCTAAAATCTGAGCGTCATAACATAAACAAGAAAAACTGAAATGAGAAAACTTTTTTTGTCTGCCATCGTTATGTTGACAACGACGGCACCAAATCTTTCTTACGCGAAAGACATTTACGTTTCCACATCATTCCATGAGCCGGCCAACGAAGGCCTGCGCTTTATCTACAGCTATGACGGACTGAGATGGGACACCATACAGGGCACATTCCTGCGCCCGGCGGTAGGAGAACAGAAGGTGATGCGCGACCCTTCGATAGTGAAAGGACCCGACGGCACGTTCCATCTGGTATGGACATCGAGCTGGAAGGGCGACAAGGGTTTTGGTTATGCATCATCAAAAGATCTTATCCACTGGAGCAAGCCAAGACTGATAAACGTCATGACAGACCCTACAACGGTGAACGTATGGGCACCGGAACTGTTCTACGACGACGTGAAGAAGCAGTACATGATTATATGGGCATCATGCATACCGGGCAAGTTTCCCGACTATAAAGAAGACCACTACAACAATCACCGTCTGTACTACGTTACGACAAAAGACTTCAAGAAGTTCAGCAAGGCCAAGGTGCTTATCGACCCTGACTTCAGCAGCATTGACGCCACTCTCGTAAAGAGAGGCAAGGACGACTACGTGATGGTGCTGAAAGACAACTCGAGAGACCAGCGCAACATCAAGGTGGCTTTTGCCAAGTCGCCCTACGGCCCATGGAGCAAGGCGTCGGAGCCGTTCACAGAGAGCTTCTGCGAAGGTCCGTCAACGGCAATGGTCAACGGATGGTATTACATCTACTACGACTCTTACCGCCACGGCATATACGGAGCGGCAAGGACAAAGGACTTCAAGAACTTCCAAGACCAGACGGGTGCCGTAAAGTTCCCTGTAGGACACAAGCACGGCACGGTGTTCATGGCCGACGAGGAGATCGTCAAGAACCTGATAAAGGAGAACCGCGACGCCGTTCACTACACCGGAACGACCGTGGCAACGCCTGCACGCCATGACGGCGGACTGTCGCCCGTGGTGGGAGTTCACAGCATTCAGACCATGAGAGGCGAACAGGGATGGCTCTATAACCATCAGCCCATGATGGCATACTGGAAAGGCAAATTCTACATGCACTACCTGACCGACCCGAGAAGCGAGCATGAGCCGCCCGGAAAGACCATGCTGCAGACTTCTGTAGACGGATACAAATGGACCAAGCCCGTTGAGCTGTTCCCTGAATACAACGTGCCCGACGGATACACCAAACCGACATGGCCGGGCGTTGTGGCAAAAGACCTGAAGGCCATCATGCACCAGCGCGTGGGCTTCTATGTGTCTAAGAGCAACCGCCTCATTGCAATGGGCAACTACGGCGTGGCGCTCACTCCGAAAGACGACCCCAACGACGGCAACGGAATAGGCCGCGTGGTAAGAGAGATAAAGGCCGACGGCACATTCGGTCCTATATACTTTATATATTATAACCACGGATTTAACGAAAAGAACACCGACTATCCTTACTACAAGAAAGCAAAGGACAAGGAGTTTGTTAAGGCCTGCGACGAGATTCTGGCTAACCCGATGTACAGAATGCAGTGGGTTGAAGAGGCTGACAGGAACGACGACATACTGCCGCTGAAGACTCCCTACAAGGCGTTCAGCGGATACACCCTGCCCGACGGACGCAAGGTGGGACTGTGGAAGCACGCGCTGACAAGCATAAGCAGCGACGGCGGAAACACATGGAGAGAACCGGCAAAGAGGGCTCACGGCTTTGTGAACTCTAACGCGAAGATATGGGGACAGCGCCTTTCTGACGGCACTTATGCCACTGTATATAACCCGGCTGAATATCGCTGGCCGCTGGCTATATCGCTGAGCAACGACGGACTGGAATACACAACACTCAACCTGGTGAACGGCGAGGTTACGCCTGAACGCCACTGGGGCAACTACAAGAGCTACGGACCGCAGTATACACGAGGCATACTGGAAGGCAACGGAACACCGCCGGACAAGAACCTGTGGGTTACTTACAGCAACAACAAGGAAGACATGTGGGTGTCGTGCATACCCGTGCCTGTAAAGATAAAGGCTACAGAACATGCAGGAGGCAGCTTCAGCAAGTATGCCAAACTGCAGGACATGAAAGACTGGAACATCTACTCGCCGCTGTGGGCACCCGTAACGCTCAACGGCGAATGGCTGACGCTGAGCGACAAGGATCCGTATGACTACGCCAAGGTGGAGAAACTGATACCGGCTACGAAGGAGCTTACGGTAGACTTCGACGTTAAGCCCGCACAGAACGACCACGGACAGCTCAACATAGAGTTCCTTGACGACAAGGGCAACATGTGCGCCCGCATCGTGCTCGACTCTGCCGCAACAATGAAGGTAAAGGGCGGAGCGCGCTATGGCGGCATGCTGAAGCACTATGACGCCGGACAGACATATCATATCACAGCCAAGCTGTCGGTTGACGGACACGTGGGAACATACTTCGTGAACGGCAAGAAGGCAACGGCACGTATGTTCGACACACCCGTTGACGCCATAACACGAATAGTGTTCCGCACAGGCGACCTGTTCACTGAGCCGAGCATTGAGACTCCTGCCGACCAGTATGTTGACATGCCGCGTGCCGACGAGCAGGACAAGCTGGCATCATTCTCTATTGCCAACGTGAAGACAGCATCGGCAGACGCCGATTCAGCATCAACAGTGCTGAAGTATGACGACTTCGCACACTATGCCGAATACTTCAACAACATGGAGGACGAGAACATCGTTACGGACATACCCAACAGCAAGTCGTCTGAATGGATGAGCAAGAACATACCTCTGTTTGAATGTCCCGACAAGGACATGGAAGAGATCTACTACTTCCGCTGGTGGTCGCTGCGCAAGCACATCAAGCGCACTCCTGTAGGACTGGGCATGACCGAATTCATCGTTCAGCGCTCTTATGCCGACAAATACAACCTCATTGCCTGCGCAATAGGACATCACGTGATGGAGACACGCTGGCTGCGCGACTCGACATATCTGCACCAGATACTGAACACATGGTATCGCGGCAACAACGGCAAGGCAATGCAGAAGATGAACAAGTTCAGTTCATGGAACCCTGCTGCCATATATGAGGCTTACAAGGTGCTTGGCGACACATCGTTCGTAATGGCACTGAAGCCGTCGCTCGAAGAGGAATACGCACGCTGGAAGAGCACCAACCGACTGAAGAGCGGACTCTACTGGCAGGGCGACGTGCAGGACGGAATGGAAGAGAGCATCAGCGGCGGAAGACGCAAGCAGTATGCACGTCCGACAATAAACAGCTATATGTACGGCAACGCAATGGCTCTGGCAGAACTGAACAAGCTGGCAGGCGACATAAAGAAGGCGAAGGAATACACAATGGAGGCAGACACGATAAAGAGCCTGATACAGACAAACCTATGGAGCGAGAAGCAGTCGTTCTTCGAGACTATGAGAGGCGACACTCTGGCTGCCGTGCGCGAGGCCATAGGATTTATTCCATGGTATTTCAACCTGCCTGACGCAAAGAAATATGACGAGGCATGGAAGCAGGTGGAAGACGAGGAAGGATTCTCTGCACCCTACGGACTTACAACGGCTGAGAGAAGACATCCTGAATTCCGCTCACACGGAGTGGGACGCTGCGAATGGGACGGCGCCGTATGGCCTTTCGCAACAAGCCAGACGCTTACAGCCATGGCAAACTATATAAACACATATCCCGAGCCAGTTGTTGGCGACTCTACATTCTTCAAACAGATGAAGCTGTATGTTGAGAGCCAGCACCACAGAGGACGCCCGTATATCGGCGAATATCTCGACGAGAAGAACGGAGCATGGCTGATGGGCGACCGCGAGCGCAGCAGATACTACAACCACTCTACATTTGCCGACCTCGTGATAACCGGTATAGCCGGACTAAGACCGCAGGCCGACGGCAGCATTGTTGTCAATCCGCTCATACCGGAAGGCACATGGAACTACTTCTGCCTGGACAACATAAGCTATCGCGGCAACAACATAGCCATCGTCTACGACAAGGACGGACAGCGCTATCACCAGGGCAAGGGCCTCATGCTCTTCGTTAACGGCAAACTGGCCGCCAAGAGAGACGGTCTGGGTAAACTGACTTATAAAATAAACAAGAAATGAAACGTATTATAATTCCGGCACTTATGCTACTGAGCATGAGTGCCGGAGCTCAAACTTTTGAAAACAAATTTACAAGACCGCTGAGCGATGTGCTCAACGACGTGTCGGCAAGATTCGGAGTAAGACTGAAATACAACGTTGACACAACAGGACTGAAACTGGCGTATGCCGACTTCCGCGTGCGTCCCTACTCTCTCGAAGAGACTCTCAACAACATATTGTCGCCCTTCGACTTCAAAGCTGTTAAACAGAACGACAAGCTGTATAAGATAAAGCCTTACGAATATCCGCGCAGACAGCCTGAAGACGGACAGAAGATGATAAGCTGGCTGACATCGCTTTACAGCAATAAAACAGAATGGGAGGCACGACGCGACACGCTGCGCAAGGAAGTGAGAGAGCGCCTCGGCATAGACAAGCTGCTGCCGCTCTGCTCTAAGGAGAAACCCGAATACTCGAAGATAAGGAAGTTTGACGGATATACCGTGCAGAACTTCAGACTGAAGACAGCGAACGGCCACACTGTGTGCGGCTCTATCTACGCCCCGATGAGCAAGGGAAAGCATCCGCTGATAATATGCCCCAACGGACACTTCAGCAACGGACGCTACGGCAAGGTGCAGCAGCTGAGACTGGGCACGTTGGCACGCATGGGCGCAATATGTATTGACTATGACCTGTGGGGATGGGGCGAATCTGCCGACGAAGTTGGCAGCAAGGCACACCAGACACCAGAGGCTCATGTGATGCAGGCATTAAACGGTATAAGGATACTCGACTGGATGATACAGCGCAAGGACGTTGACACCAAGCGCATAGGCGTGAACGGAGGCTCAGGCGGCGGCACTCAGACCGTGCTGCTGACGGTGCTCGACGACAGATTTACGGCTGCCAACCCTGTGGTGAGCGTTTCGTCGTGGTTCGACGGCGGATGTCCGTGTGAGAGCGGAATGCCGATACAGCTGGCAGGAGGAGGCACATGCAACGCCGAACTGGCTGCAATGTTTGCCCCGAAGCCGATGATGCTGGTGAGCGACGGCGGCGACTGGACATCGACGACGCCCGAACTGGAATATCCTTACCTGCAGCGCATATACGGATTCTATGGTGCTACCGACAAGGTGAGCAACATACACCTGCCGAAAGAGCGCCACGACTTCGGCGACAACAAGCGCAACGCTGTATATAAATTCTTTATTGACACCTTCAAGCTCGACGCATCAAAGCTCGACGAGAGCAAGGTTACGATTGAAGACGAGAACGCACTAAGATTTACACCTAAGAAATAAATGAAAAAAACACTACTAAAGACAACATTGCTGGCGGCCGTATGCCTGATGACAACAACAGAGGGAATGGCCGAAAACAAGCATGTGCTGTGGTATGACAGACCGGCATACACATGGACAGAGGCCCTGCCGATAGGCAACAGCCGCCTGGGCGCCATGATATACGGCACGCCCGGCTCTGAGCGTCTGCAGCTCAACGAGGAGACAATATGGGCAGGAAGGCCCAACAACAACGCCAACCCGGAGGCAAAGGAGTATCTGCCGAAGGTAAGACAGCTGGTGTGGGAAGGCAAATACAAGGAGGCGCAGGACCTGGCCACGGCACACGTGCAGGCAAACACCAACAGCGGTATGCCTTATCAGCCGTTTGGCGACCTGTATATCAACTTCCCGGGCAACGGCGAGTACACCAACTACTACCGCGAACTGAGCCTTGACTCTGCCCGCGCCATAACGAGATACACAAGCAACGGCGTAACATATCAGAGAGAATACATTTCGTCGTTCGACGGAAACGTAATAGCCATACACCTCACTGCAAGCAAAAAGGGCATGATAACCTGCAACGCGCAGATGACATCGCCGCAGCAGGACGTAACCATTAAGTCGGAAGGCAACGAGATTGTGCTGAGCGGCATAAGCGGATGGCACGAAGGACAGAAAGGCAAGGTAACATTTACCGGCAGGGCTACGGCAACCGTAAAGGGCGGAAGCATGAGCAGCCGCGACGGCGTATTGCAGATAAGCGGTGCCGACGAGGCTACAATATATCTGACAATAGCCACAAACTTCAACAGCTATAAGGACATCAGCGGCAACGACACGCTGCGCTCTGAGACGGCCCTGAAAGAGGCGCTGGCAAAGGACTTCAACACGATGAAGGCCGCACATGTAAAGAAATACAAGGCTCTGTATGACCGCGTGAAGCTCGACCTCGGCAAAGACGCATTTGCGTCAACCACAACCGACAAGCGCGTGGAGCTGTTCAAGAAGCAGACCGACCTGCATCTGGTTGAGACTTACTTCCAGTTTGGCCGCTATCTGCTGATATGCACATCTCAGCCGGGCACACAGCCCCCTACGCTGCAGGGAATATGGAACGACAAGATGCTGCCGTCGTGGGACAGCAAATATACATGCAACATCAATCTTGAGATGAACTACTGGCCGGCAGAGTCGACCAACCTGACCGAACTCAACGGTCCGCTGTTCAGTCTTATCAAGGACGTGAGCGAGACAGGACACAAGTCGGCCGACATAATGTACGGAGCCGACGGATGGGGGCTGCACCACAACACCGACCTCTGGCGCGTAACGGGAGCCATAGACAAGGCTCCGTCGGGTCTGTGGCCTACAGGCGGCGCATGGATGTGCCAGCATCTGTGGGAGCATTATCTCTACACAGGCGACGTGAAGTTCCTCGAGAGCGTATATCCGATAATGGAGAATGCGGCACGCTTCTTCAATCAGATTATGGTGCGCGAGCCTAAGAACAACTGGTGGGTAATATGCCCCAGTCTGTCGCCCGAGAATCAGCACCCGTACAAGGCAACAACGGCAGCCGGCGTAACGATGGACAACCAGCTGCTCTACGACCTGTTCAACCACGTAATTGACGCTGCCGACATACTGGGCAAGACCAAGACGGCTACAATAATCGACAGTCTGAAGCAGAAGCTCACAGAGATGGTGCCCATGCAGACAGGCCGCTGGGGACAGCTGCAGGAATGGATGGACGACTGGGACAACCCGGAGGACGTGCACAGACACGTGTCTCATCTGTACGGACTCTTCCCGAGCAACCAGATTTCTCCGTTCCGCACACCCGAACTCACTGCCGCTGCACGCAAGTCGCTCATACACCGCGGCGACCCGTCTACGGGATGGAGCATGGGCTGGAAGGTGTGTCTGTGGTCACGACTGCTCGACGGCAACCACGCATGGAAGCTAATCGGCGACCAGCTGACACTGGTGCGCAACGAGAAGAAGAAGGGCGGAACTTATCCTAACCTCTTTGACGCACACCCGCCATTCCAGATTGACGGCAACTTTGGCTGCACGGCCGGCATAGCAGAGATGCTCATGCAGAGCCACGACGGCTTTGTCTATCTGCTGCCTGCCCTGCCCGACGCATGGAAAGACGGCTCCGTAAGCGGACTGAAAGCACGCGGAGGCTTTGAGGTTAGCATGACATGGAAAGACAACAAGATAACAAAGGCAACGGTGAAATCTGAACTTGGAGGCAACCTGCGCATACGTTCGGCTGTGCCTTTGAAAGGCAAAGGTCTGAAGGCAGCAAAGGGAGAGAACAAGAACAGACTGTTTGAGACTCCTTCGGACATCCGTCAGAAGATAAACTATCCCGATGCTATCGAAAAGATGCCGGAAGCAAAAAAGACATATCTCTATGACATAAGCACCAAGAAGGGCGCTGTGTACACATTTGAGGCAGAATAAATGAGATGGCGGAATATGGGAATAATACAATAAAGCCCGTATTTCCGCCATTGTATTTATATCAGCCGGACATGACTGAAAGAATGAATTAACCTGAAAGAGAATAATATTAACAAATTAAACATTATAAAAAGTAGTATGAATAAAAGGAAAATACTATTTATCGCAACACTGCTGCTGAGCGTATTGGCTGTCAACGCGGCAGGTAAGATATACAAGCCGTGGAGCAACGGACGACTTGTTGTGTCGGAAAACAACCGCTATATTGTACACGAAAACGGTAAGCCGTTTTTCTGGATGGGCAACACGGCATGGCTGCTGCCTGAACGACTGAACCGTGAGGAGGCTGAATATTTCCTTGAAAAGGATCGTCTGGCGGGATATAACGTAGAGCAGATTCAGGTGCTCAACGCCATACCTACATTCAACGTGTATGGTCATGCCGCAAACAATGCTGAGTTTGACTTCAGCAAGGTGTCTAAGCCGGGAGTTTACGGCTACTGGGAGCATCTCGACTATATCGTTGACGTGGCTGCCAGCAACGGCATATACATAGCCATGGACTGCATCTGGGGCTCTATGATTGACAAGATGGACGTGAAGAAGGCTGCCGCTCTGGGTAAGTTTCTTGGCGAAAGATACAAGGACAAGCCAAACATTATATGGATGATTGGCGGTGACATAATGGGCGACAAGAAACCTGAGGTGTGGGACGCCATGGCAAGAGCCATCAAGAAGGCAGACAAGAACCACATAATGACATTTCATCCGAGAGGACGCACAACGTCGGCATGGTGGTATAACGACCGCGAATGGATGGACTTCAACATGTTTCAGAGCGGACATCGCCGCTACGGACAGCGCAACGGCGACGGCGACTACACTATTAAGGAGAACACCGAGGAAGACAACTGGCGCTATGTTGACATGAGCTTTGAGAAGAAACCGCTACGCCCTGTTATCGACGGTGAGCCTTCATACGAGGACATTCCGCAGGGACTTCATGACTTCTCGGCTCCGCGCTGGATGGACTACGACGTACGCCGCTATGCTTACTGGGCTGTGTTCGGCGGAGCTTTCGGCCACACCTACGGCCACAACTCTGTGATGCAGTTTATACGTCCGGGCCTAAAGGCATCGTTCGGCGCTGAGAAACCTTGGTGGGAGGCAATGGAAGATCCGGGCTATAACCAGATGAAATATCTTAAATGGCTCATGCTTAGTTTCCCGTTCACAGAGCGCGTGGCTGACCAGAGCATCATTGCCGGACAGAACGGTGAGCGTTACGACCGCGTGATAGCAACCCGCGGCAACGACTATATGCTGGTTTACAACTACAGCGGCAAGCCTATGAGCATAGACCTGACAAAGATAAGCGGCGCAAAGAAGAACGTCTGGTGGATGAATCCGGCTGACGGCAAACTGACTTATCTCGGCGAATACGACAGCAAGGTTACTGATTTTACTTACGACGCAGCCTATCTGCGCGGCAGCGACCGTGTGCTTATTGCCGTTGACTCAAGCAAGAATTATATCGGAAAAACTGATACGCAAATACAAGAGAAACAATGATACGCAAAGCATTCATAACGGCATTGGCTGTAGCGCTTTGTATGCCGATCATGGCAGCAAGGAAGCAAAATGCGAAGAAGTCGCAATTCCCTGTTGCCGTGACTGAACTGAAGACGGAGCGCATGGTCAATCCGATGAGTATCGACACATCTACGCCGCGACTGGGCTGGATAATAACGTCGGACGAGAACGACGTTATGCAGACGGCATGCCACATAATCGTGGCATCAACACCCGAAAAGGCGGAGAAACTTGAGGGCGACCTTTGGAACGCGACACTGCTTGGCGACAGGTCGCAGTGGGTAAGATATGAAGGCAAGGAACTGCGCAGCAACACTCCTTGTTACTGGCGCGTGAAGGTTACTACAAACAAAGGTGAGTCTGACTGGAGCAATACGGCCATGTGGAACGTAGGACTGCTCAACGAAGCCGACTGGAGCGGACAGTGGATCGGTCTGGAGAAGGCGATGCCGTGGGATGTAGAGGATGTTCACAGCCGACTGAGTTCGCGTTATCTGCGCACCGAGTTCAGTCTGGACAAACCTGTAAAGCGTGCTACGCTCTACATCAGCGGACTGGGTATGTATGAGGCTTACATCAACGGCAAAAAGGTGGGCGACCAAGTTCTGGCACCTGCTCCTACCGACTATCGTAAGACGGTGCTGTATAATGCGTTCGACGTTACGCAGATGCTGACCGCCAAGAACGCCATTGGCGTAACTCTTGGCAACGGACGCTTCTACACCATGCAGCAGAAGAAGAAGCCTTACAAGATAGCCAACTTCGGCTATCCCAAGCTCCGTCTTAACCTCGTCATTGAGTTTGCAGACGGCAAGAAGAAGGTTATCTCGTCGAGCAACAAATGGAAACTGAATCCCGACGGTGCGATACGCTCCAACAACGAGTACGACGGCGAGATATATGACGCCCGCAAGGAGCTGGGCGAATGGACCTCTGTGGGCTACGATGACTCTAAATGGATGGCGGCAGAGCGCGTGGGCATACCTACGGGAACGCTGCGCGGAGCGATGAGTCCCAACATGAAGGTGGTGAAAACCATGAAGCCAGTGAGCGTAACTAAGCGCGGCAAGGGCTACATCATAGACATGGGACAGAACATGGCGGGCTGGATTAAGCTGCGCATAGGCGGCGTAAATGCCGGCGACAGCGTGAAGATTCAGTATGCCGAGAAGCTCAACGAGGACGGAAGTCTGTTCACTAAGAACCTGCGCAACGCGTTTACAACCGACTATTATGTTGCTGCCGGCAACGAGGACGGCCGCTGGTGGGCTCCTACGTTTGTATATCACGGTTTCCGTTATGCCGAGATTACAGGTCTTGACAACATAACTTCTGACGGCATTGTAGGCGAAGTGGTAAGCGACGAGATGGAGTTGACAGGCTCATTTGAATGTGCCGACACCATACTCAACAAGGTTTACAATAATGCCATGTGGGGCATCTTGGGCAACTATAAGGGCATGCCCGTTGACTGTCCGCAGCGCGACGAGCGTCAGCCATGGCTTGGCGACCGTGTTCGCGGATGCTTCGGCGAGGCTTTCATATTCAACAACAACGCTCTCTATGCCAAGTGGGCACGCGACATAACCGAGGCTCAGCGTGAAGACGGCTGCATACCCGACGTGGCTCCTGCCTACTGGAACTATTATTCTGACAACATAACATGGCCTTCTGCCCTGCCCTTCTCGCTCGAGATGATGTATAACCAGTATGGCGACGCCGAACCTATGAGCCGCTACTACGGCAACGTGAAGCGCTGGCTCGGCCACATGAAGTATCAATACGGCAAGGACGGACTGATGCCGCGCGACAAATACGGCGACTGGTGCGTGCCGCCTGAGGACATAAAGCTGATACACAGCCGCGACCCCAAGCGCGTAACCGACGGCACTCTCATTGCTACGGCCTACTATTACAGACTGAACAAGATGATGGAGAGGTTTGCCAAGATTCTTGACAAGCCGGCAGACGCTGCTGAGTTCAGCGCAGAGGCAGCGCGCGTGAAGGATGCCTTCAACAAGAAGTTCCTTACCATAAACCGCAACACGGCTGAGGTGCCGGGCCTTATGCTCTATCCCGACAGCACGTTCTACGGCAACAACACGGTTACTGCCAACCTTCTTCCGCTGGCGTTCGGCATGATTGACGACGACTATGTGCGCGGCGAGGTTGAGAAGAACATCATACACAACATCATCACCCTTAACAAGGGAGCCATATCTTGCGGCGTGATAGGCGTGCAGTGGCTTATGCACGGACTAACCGACATGGGCCGCGGCGACATGGCATGGCTGCTGGCAACCAACAAGAAGTATCCGAGCTGGGGCTACATGGCCGAGAACGGAGCCACAACGATATGGGAACTGTGGAACGGCGACACTGCCAATCCGTGGATGAACAGTGGCAATCACGTTATGCTGCTTGGCGATCTTGTGTCGTGGATTTATGAGGATGTGGCAGGCATTAACTCTGACGAGAACAAGCCGGGCTTTAAGCATATCGTGATGAAGCCTGCGTTCAACGTTGACGAGATTGACGACATCAACGCATCTTACAAGTCAATCTACGGCACCATCGTAAGCCGTTGGCACAAGAAGGCAGGCAAACTGATATGGCACGTTGAGATTCCGGCCAACACCACTGCCGAACTGCACATGCCCGACGGCAGCATCAGGAACATCGGTTCGGGCAAATACGACATTACTGCCGACATGCCCATGACCGGCAAAGCCGTAGTTTCTGACGAGTTTCTGTATAAGTCGGCATCATTCCCCGAGTGCCATTCTGCCACGATAGCAGAGACAAGCAAGGGCGACCTTGTGGCAACTTACTTCGGCGGAACAAAGGAGCGCAACCCAGATGTGTGCATCTGGGTGAGCCGTAAGCCTAAAGGCTCTACAGAATGGCTGGCGCCTCAGCTCGTGGCCGACGGCGTGTTCAAGACAGGAAGTGAAGAAGCCAAACTGGCAGGTCTGTCAGGACTCGACAGCACCAACGCCCCGGCAGCCAAAGGACCTATACTCGACAAGAAGATAAGAAAGAATCCTGAGGGCTATCAGCGCAAGGCCTGCTGGAATCCGGTGATATATCAGATACCCGGAGGCGACCTTGTTATCTACTTCAAGATTGGCAACAAGGTGGCCGACTGGACAGGCTGGATGGTGCGCTCTAAGGACGGCGGCAAGACGTGGAGCGAGCGCGAGCCGCTGCAGGAGGGCTATCTCGGTCCGATAAAGAACAAGCCCATAATGAGCAAGGGCCGCATCATTGCGCCTACAAGTATTGAGGAAGGCGGATGGCGCCTGTATTTTGAATACTCTGACGACATGGGCAAGACATGGAAACGCACTGACTTTGTCGAGGCTGACGAGGGCGTGAAGGCCATTCAGCCGGCTGTAATGGTGCTCAACGACGGCCGTCTGGCAGCCGTGGCACGCACACGCAGCGAGCACATAGGCATAACCTACAGCTCTGACAACGGACTGACATGGAGCAAGCTGCAGCTTATTGACACTCCAAACAATAATAGTGGCCTTGATGCCGTTACATTAAAAGACGGCTCTCATGTGCTTATCTGCAACGACCGCCCGATACCCAAGGGCATAAAGAACGGCAAGGGAGCGCGCACTCCGCTGTCGGTGATGAAGTCTGACAACGGCACCGACTGGAAGCACTGGATAACGCTCGAGGAGTCGCCCGTAAGCCAGTATTCTTATCCTTCGATAATCCAGACATCCGACGGTAAGATTCACTGCATCTACACATGGCGCCGCCAGCGCATCAAGCATGTGGTGATAGACCCTAAGGTGTCTGCCGAATAAGTATAAAGACACACCCGCAACCGCGAGCCATGGGAATGTACACGAGGCAGACGGCCGCAGTGATATTGCACCATGCCCGGTGCGGGTTTTCTTTTTATCAAAGCATCAATTTAATCAGCATAGCATGAAAAAGATTTTTCTTTTATTATTGTTGTTCGTCTCGCTGACGGCCGGAGCCTACAAAGGCTCTTCTGTGGCAGGGCTATTCCCCCTGCAGGGCAGCGGACGTGTTATCTACAACTTCAACCAGGGCTGGCGCTTTCATCTTGGCGACGCCCAGGGTGCCGCTGCTGCCGACTTTGACGACAGCCGTTGGCAGGTGGTGTGCGCCCCTCACAGCGTAAGACTCGAGCCTGCCGAGGCAAGCGGATGCCGCAACTATCAGGGCATTGCCTGGTATCGCAAGCATTTCACCGTGCCTGCCGACATGAAGGGCAAGGACATCACGCTGCACTTTGAGGCCATTATGGGCAAGCAGGAGGTGTATGTCAACGGCAGAAAAGTGAAAGAGCATCTGGGCGGATATCTGCCCATAACCGTCAACCTGACAGAACTGGGCGTAAAAGCCGGCGACAAGTGCGTCGTGGCGGTGAAGGCCGACAACAGCGACGACAAGACTTATCCGCCGGGAAAGAAGCAGACGGCTCTCGACTTCTGCTATCATGGCGGTATGTATCGCGACGTGTGGCTCATAGGCAAGTCGCCCCTGGCAATAACCGACGCGCTCGAGGCCAACAAGGTGGCCGGCGGCGGCATTTTCCTTCACTACGACAATATATCTGAAAAGAGCGCCGACGTGTTTGTCAACGTCGAAGTGGGCAACACATCAGCCTCAGCGGCTCAGCCTACAGTGGCCGTGGTGGTGAAAGACAAGAGCGGAAAGCGCATCAAGTCGGTTACAAAGAAGATTAAGGTTGGCGCCAAGTCGAGCGCTACGGCATATCTTGCCATGAAACTGAAAGACCCTGAGCTGTGGTCGCCCGAGTCGCCCTATCTCTACAACGTCGAGATAAGCGTCATGCAGGGCGGCAAGAGCGTGGACGGCGGCATGGTGCGCATGGGCATCCGCAAGGCCGAGTTCCGCGGCAAGGACGGCTTCTGGCTCAACGGCAAGCCTTATCATCAGCTTGTCGGCGGCAACCGTCATCAAGACTTTGCCTACGTAGGCAACGCCATGCCAAACAGTCAGCAGTGGCGCGACGCCAAGCGCCTGCGCAAGGCCGGCATGGTGATTGTGCGCTGTGCCCACTACCCCATGGACCCTGCCTTTATGGATGCATGCGACGAGCTTGGATTGTTTGTCATCGTGCCCACTCCGGGCTGGCAGTACTGGAACAAGGACCCGCACTTTGGCGAGCTTGTTCATGAGAACACGCGCAACATAATACGCCGCGACCGCAACCACACATGCGTACTGATGTGGGAGCCCATACTCAACGAGACGCGCTATCCCGAAGACTTCGCCATCAAGGCGCTGCAGATAACCAAAGACGAGTTTCCTTATCCCGGCCGTCCTGCTGCCGTGGCCGATGTGCAGTCGGCAGGAGTGAGAGACAACTACGACGTGGTGTACGACTGGGCCGACAACATTGGCAAGGGCAACTGGCCCGAAGACAAGTGTGTATTCACCCGAGAGTTTGGCGAGATGGTAGACGACTGGTATGCTCACAACAACATCAACCGCGCGGCGCGCTCATGGGGCGAGCGTCCTATGCTCATGGCAGCCCTCTCGCTCTGCGACACCTACGGCGAGATGTACCACGGCCAGCGCCAGTTTATAGGCGGTTGCCAGTGGCATCCGTTCGACCATCAGCGCGGCTATCATCCTGACACTTACTACGGAGGCATATACGACGCCTTCCGTCAGAAGAAATACGCCTTCGAGATGTTCCGCTCGCAAGACCGCAACGCCGAGCCTATGGTGTTCATCGCCAACGAGATGACTCAGTTCTCCGACAACGACGTTACGGTGTTCTCCAACTGCGACAGTGTGCGCCTTACGATGTTCGAGGGCGACAAGGTGATGACTCTGCCTGTTGTTCACAATGACAGCGACAAACCTTGCGCCCCTGTGGTGTTTAAAGACTTCTGGAACTTCTGGGCAGCACGCGAATACAGCTACAAGCAGCGCAACTGGCAGCGCGTGTCGCTCCTGGCAGAAGGCATAAAGGACGGCAAGGTGGTTGCCGTACAGAAGAAGATGCCGTCGCGCCGCTCTACCAAGCTGCGTCTCTATGCCGACGACATGGGCCGCAAGCTCAACGCCGACGGCAGCGACTTCATTGTGGTTGTGGCCGAAGTTACCGACGACAACGGCAACGTGAAGCGTCTGGCCAAGGACAACATCTACTTCACCATTGAGGGCGAAGGCCGCATAATAGGCGACGGCGAAAACATCATGGCCAACCCGCGCATCGTTGAATGGGGGTCGGCCCCAGTGCTGATACAGGCCACCGACAAGCCGGGCAAGATAACCATAAAGGCGCGCTCATACTACGACGGCGTGTATGCTCCGGCTGCTGCCGAACTGACAATAGAGAGCGTAGCCCCCACTCTGCCGGCATGCTACACAGACAAGCCCACGGCAACCGTAAGCAAGCCCGTGCGCACAACAGGCGAGACAAAGCAGACGATGACCGACGAGGAGCGTCAGCGCACTCTTGAAGAGGTGAACAAGCAGCAGGCTGAGTTCGGCGTACAGTAAACACTAATGTAAAGCCTGTCACGTTTGTGGAGGTTAACACCTAAACATTTATCTCATAAGTAAAAGCCCGGCCAATATCTATTTGAGGATATTGGCCGGACTTTTGTTCATGAATAACATATAAAAATATGTCTAATGGAAGCATAACAACCACTTTGAGTTAAAAAAAATAAAAATTAAAAATATTATTTTGTATCAAAGATACAGCATATCATAAATTTGTCTATCTTTGTAATGCATTATATAAACCAAATCATTAATAATCAACATGTTAGGTATAAAGACAAGGCGCGTCCCAATAGGGAATGACACAGCAGAAAAAATCCGCAGTGCCGTTGTCCGTGTCACTACCGGACAACTTAATGAACGCGAAAAAGCAAGTGCAAGACGCTCAAAAGAAATGTTGAGTCAATGTAAAATTAAATGGATTGGACTAAATGGAAAATGAAGACGAGTTAAAAAGGGTTGATGACACATCAGCCCTTTTAAATTTTAAAGGCGGCATTGAACCGATAGACAAATTTATTGAGGATAAAAAGAACGGATTAGATAAATTCATAAAACTTCACCTGTCTAATCTATGGATTGTCTTTGAAGACAACGAAGCTGTGGCACTATTCGCTCTCAGTAAAGATGCCATCGTGTTGAACAGCGAGGACCGACACAACATAGAAAACGATAATCAAGATGTTTCATCATTTGTATCACCAGATGATGAAGAAAAATTCTGGGAAAAAGAAAGATTTCCGGCTATTGAGATAGATTATCTTGCAGTGCGTAAGGATAAAAGAAATGCAAATCTTGGTACATTGATTATAAACGCAATATCAGAAAAGGCTGCAACCGATGAACTTTCTGCAACAATATTCCTTACTGTTGAGGCATACGACACAAAAGAATATAGTGCCGTCAACTTTTACAAAAAATGTAACTTTGAATTCAGTGATGTTGCTCAGAATAAATACAACTACGCACAAATATATAACGGCGAAATTCCTATTACACGCCGAATGTACAAAATCATTATACCTAATCAATAATTTTGGCATACACAACCATGATTAACCTTCAAAAATTATAATATAATACTTCATCAACAACATGCACCAAAAGCAATGCTAACGTAATCCACTTGCATAATTAAAACCCCATGCTGCTAAAAGACAGATTTTGGTTATTTTATAGTCTGCCGACACAATGCCATACACTCGTCTGCCCTATCGTCCGCGGCATAATTGTCCGTCAGCAGCCATTTCAACCACCTGTCCATTTTTCAATACAAATCAGATATTAGAATTCGGTCTGCATTTTTGCAGTTTTATCAAGAAAACAGGCAAGCCGGCTATATCATAAGAAAAACAGACAACAAGAAACGGACAGACAGCTGACGGTATCAATATTTTTATAAAAGCAAGCAATAGGCAACACAATGATTAACTTGGATTAAACACATATAAACAATAAAGAATAATATTCACCGCGAACATTTCATTCTGGAAAATAGACCATTCACCCGTTTATTTATACGGCTCAACACAAATAGGGCAATATTAACCATAATGATTTTTAACTTTGTAAATCAAAAATCACATAATATAATTAATAATATGTTTAGAAATATCGTACGTTTTTCTATCAGAAAAAAACTATTTGTGGTGATAACCACAATTTTTCTGCTTGCAGGTGGAATTTATTCTATGCTCACCCTGCCCATTGATGCGGTTCCGGACATAACAAACAATCAGGTGCAAATAGTAACCGTATCTCCAACTCTTGCTCCTCAGGAAGTGGAACAGCTTATCACGTTCCCGATAGAAACAGCAATGAGCAACATAATGAATGTAAAAGAAATACGTTCAGTATCTAGATTCGGTCTCTCACTAGTAACTGTAGTATTCGACGACAAGGTGCCAACGCTTAATGCCAGGCAGCTTATTAACGAGCAGATACAGTCTGTTGCAGGAGAAATACCTCCCGAGCTGGGCACTCCCGAGATGATGCCTGTTACAACTGGTTTAGGAGAAATATATCAATATGTTCTAAAGGTAGAGCCTGGATATGAAGACAAATACGATGCCATGAGCCTCAGAACTATACAGGACTGGATTGTCAAGCGCCAGCTCTCAGGCATCCCCGGAATAGTTGAGATAAACAGTTTCGGTGGTTATCTTAAACAATATGAAGTGGCGGTTAATCCTGAAGCGCTTTACTCGTTGAATATCACAATAGGCGAAGTGTTTGAAGCATTAAGCAAGAACAACCAGAACACCGGAGGAAGCTACATTGAAACTGTCAACCATGCATACTATATCCGCTCTGAAGGAATGATAAGCGACTTGTCGGATATAGAAAAAACAGTTATAACCAACAGAGACGGCGTTCCTGTACACATTTCAGACATCGGAAAAGTCAGGTTTGGCGCTCCCAAACGCTTTGGTGCGATGACTAAAGACGGCGAAGGCGAGTGCGTCGGGGGTATTGCCATGATGCTCAAAGGCGCAAATGCCAACGTTGTAACCAAAGAGCTGCAGGGGCGAATAGACAAGGTGCAGAAAATGCTCCCTGAGGGAGTAAAGATAGAACCGTATCTTAACCGCTCAGAACTCGTAAACCGCAACATTTCAACGGTTATAAAGAATCTTATCGAAGGAGCCATCATCGTGTTCCTTGTCCTCATTATCTTTCTCGGAAATATCCGGGCAGGTCTCATTGTGGCATCCGTCATACCGCTGGCCATGCTGTTCGGCTTTATTATGATGAGAATTTTCGGTGTGTCGGCCAACCTTATGAGTCTTGGTGCGATAGACTTCGGTATCGTGGTCGACGGCTCCATAGTCATCCTTGAAGGTATTCTTGCCCATATATACAGCAAGAAAATGATGGGCCGTAAATTCACAATAGACGAGATGAACCATGAGGTGGAAGTAGGCGCAACCAAGGTTGTAAGAAGCGCAACATTTGCCGTACTCATCATCCTGATAGTGTTCTTCCCTATTCTGACTCTTACTGGCATTGAGGGCAAATACTTCACCCCGATGGCTAAGACTCTTATATTCTGTATTATCGGAGCGCTCATTCTTTCGCTCACCTACGTGCCTATGATGGCGTCTCTGTTCCTTAAGAAAGAGGTGGCCATAAAGCCTACTCTGACCGACAAATTCTTCGACCGCCTCAACAAGGCATATATCAAGACGCTAAATTTCTGTCTTAACCATGTGTGGACGACATTGGCAACAGCCTTTGCGGCATTAATATTTTCATTGCTTTTGTTCACAAAGATTGGAGCCGAATTTATACCAACCCTCGACGAGGGAGATTTTGCCATGCAGATGACCTTACCTGCCGGAAGCTCGTTAACCAAGAGTATTGAAACATCTCTAAAGGCTGAAAAGATTCTTAAAGAAAAGTTCCCTGAAATCAAGCACGTTGTCGCTAAGATTGGTACGGCTGAGGTGCCTACCGACCCGATGGCTGTTGAGGATGCCGACATTATGATCGTAATGAAGCCCTTCAGCGAGTGGACCTCGGCACGCAGCCGCGACGAGATGGTTGAAAAGATGAAGGCTGCCTTGGCTGACATAAAGGATGTTGAGTTCAACTTCAGTCAGCCAATCCAGCTGCGTTTCAATGAGCTTATGACAGGTGCCAAGGCCGACATAGCCATCAAGCTGTATGGTGAGAACATGCAAGAGCTTTACTCAAAGGCCAAGGAGGCAGCACAATATATCGAAAAGATTCCGGGTGCCTCTGATGTGATTGTTGAGCAGGCTATGGGTCTGCCACAGTTACTGGTTAAATACGACAGAGACAAGATTGCGCGCTACGGCATAAACATTGAAGATCTTAACACAATAATCAGAACGGCTTATGCCGGCGAGACAGCTGGAGTTGTCTTTGAGAACGAAAGAAGATTCGACCTCGTTGTGCGTCTTGACAAAGACATTGTTAAGGACTTCGACATTGACCGCCTGTTTGTCCGCACAGCCGACGGTGCAAAGGTACCTGTAAGCGAAGTTGCCGACATCACTCTACAGACTGGTCCGCTGCAGATAAACCGTGATGCTACAAAGCGCCGTATCGTAATTGGCGTGAATGTCAGAAACGCAGACATCAAGCAAGTGGTGTCAGACATACAGGACACTCTCGACAAAAACATAAAGCTGAAGCCCGGATACTATTTTGAATACGGCGGTCAGTTCCAGAATCTGCAGAATGCCATCAACACTCTCATCATTGTCATTCCGCTGGCATTAGGCCTTATCATGCTGCTGCTCTTCTTTGCGTTCCGCAGCATTAAGTATGCCATTGTGGTGTTCTCAACGGTTCCGTTGTCGCTTATCGGCGGAATAGTGGCCCTGTGGCTGCGCGGTCTTCCCTTCAGTATTTCTGCCGGTGTAGGCTTCATAGCGCTCTTCGGTGTGGCTGTGCTCAACGGTATTCTTATGATCAACCATTTCAACGACCTCAGGACAAGTGGAAAATATCACATGTGTACCAACAGAATTATCCAGAACGGATGTCCGCATCTGTTGCGCCCTGTGTTCCTTACAGGTCTTGTAGCCTCTCTCGGCTTTGTGCCCATGGCTGTGGCCACATCTGCCGGAGCCGAGGTTCAGCGCCCGTTGGCAACAGTGGTTATCGGCGGTCTTATCGTGTCTACAATCCTTACACTGGTGATAATTCCTGTTTTCTATAAACTTGTAAATTCAATAACCCGCTTTGTTATGAGAAAGAGACATATAACGATGATACTAGTCGCTCTGCTGACATTTGCCGGCACTGACTTGTATGCACAAACGCCCGACACTGTTTCACTGAACGAGGCTGTAAACATAGCCATACAAAACCATCCACGACTGAAGATGGCCAATGCCGACATAGAGCGCATAAAGGCCAGCAAAGGCGAGATATGGGACGGCGGAAGCACTAACGTTCAATATTCATGGGGACAGCTCAACAGCGACTATAAGAAAGACTACGAACTGAGCATCGAACAGTCGCTGGGCTCTTTCCTTACGCCGGTATACAAGAACGCGCTTGTAAAATCGCAGATTGCCACAGGCCGGAGCTATATGGAGATGGTTAAGAAGGAGATTACGGCAGAAGTGACGCGTGCATGGGCTTACTACCAGTATGCAAGATCTGCCTACGACCTTTACAACGAGCAGGAAGAAATAGCAAACAAACTGAAAGCAAGTGCCGAACTGCGCTATGAGCAAGGCGACATCGACAAGGTGCAGAAGGACATGATTTCAACGATGGCAGCCAACATACACGCCTCCGCACTGCAATGGCGTGAGGAAGTGGCTCTGGCTGAAAAAAGATTTACATGGGTGTGCTATTCTGACACTAAGATTGTGCCTGAGTATGAAACAGGACGTGCCCCCGGTCTGCTCAGGAGCATCAACGAGCTTGACGCTGAGTCGGCCATCCCGTCTCTTGCCCACATGAGCTATTTTGCAGGTCAGGTAAACGAGAAGAAAGACATGCTGAAGATAGAGAAGAGCAAGTTCTTCCCCGAATTCTCCATAGGCTACAGCCGACAGAAGATTATGCCGCTGAAGAATCTTAACGCATGGACGGTGGGCGTTTCGTTCCCTATCCTGTTCTTCCCGCAGAGCAGCAGAAACAAGCAGGCCAAGATGGAGCTGCAGAAGGCACAGTGGGAGGAGCTTGACAACAAGAAACAAATAAACAACAAGATAGAGGAGCTGAAGACAAAGATAAGACAACAGAACGAGACTCTTGACTTCTATCATAAAGCGGCACTCAAAGAGGCCGAGTCGCTGCAAAGCAGTTCGCTGCTGAAATTCAATGCCAACGACATTGACATCACTGAATTTGTGCAGGGCATCAACTCTGCCGTCGACATAAAGAAGCAGTATCTCGAAGCCGTCTACAACTATAACGTGTCTGTTCTGGAGTTTGACCTCTACACAGAATAAAAACTTTATTAAACAAATGACAAACAAAAAACATATAACAGGAATATGAAACAGATATTATCTTTAATCGCCTTTTCATCAGCATTAATAATTGCATGCACAGGAATCACATCATGCTCCAATAAAGCCAACGCACCTGAGAAGCAGGCACCTGCACAGGCAAAGGCAAAGGAAGACACCACTGATACGGCCGGACAGCCTGAAGATATATTCAGCAACAAAAATCAGATAGGCCTGAACGGAATGATAACCACGTCGCCGCAGAACAACGTTACCATAACGCCTACCATGGCAGGCTCGATACAAAACATATATGTCTTTACAGGCGACTATGTAAAGAAGGGCCAGACGATTGTAACGCTAAAGAATCCTGAGTTTATCAGTCTGCAGCAAGAGTATCTTACGGCTTCTGCCCAGGTTGAATATCTTCAGCAGGAGTATCTGCGCCAGAAGACGCTTGCATCACGCGAAGCTGCATCACAGAAAAAATTGCAGCAGTGTAAGGCTGAATATCTGTCGCAGAAGAGCACACTCGAAGGCGCAAGGGCACAGCTCCGACTGCTCAACGTAAACACAGCCCGACTCAGAAAGAGCGGCATAAGTCCGTATCTTAACATAACGGCTCCGGCAAGCGGATATGTCACTAACATGAACATCAACAAGGGACAGTATATCAATACGGGAGAAACAATATGCAACATCCTCAACAAGGCTGAAACCATGATTCAGCTGACGGCATACGAAAAGGATCTGCCATACATCAAGAAGGGCGACCTGATAACGTTTACCGTCAACGGCATTTCTGACAGAACTTTCTCTGCCGTAATTTACGCCATCGACCAGATGGTCGACCAGAAGAAAGGCTCTATCAGCGTGTATGCCAAGGCGAAAGAGTCAGACAAGTTGTTCAGACAAGGTATGTATGTCAACGCAATAATCAAAAAAAATAGTAACTTTGCAGAGCATACAACTGACAAGTAATGATAAAAAGCAAATACATACTCTTTAAGAATGCCATCAGCCTGCTGGTGGCATTCGCCACTAACCTTCCAGAACTCATCGCACCTAATAATGTAAAATGGACATACGTGGCAAACGAAATACTGTTCACTTACATATCAATACTGATTCTGTTTATCATCAACGAAAAGATATTCAGGCCCAACAGCTCTGCTACAAATCTAAGCAAGACTAAGATTTTAGCATCGTTCGTCGTCGCATGGATATGCAACGACATTCTCGGACAATGCTTTGTCTTTATAAACAAGTATTATGGTCTGCCTGCGCTCGAATCAACGATGCATGTGTACACTCACCCGATAAGAGACTTTATCATTTCGAGCATCGTGGTGACTGTGGGATATCTTATCAACCAGAATCTGAAAAACCAGAAGATAATGGTTGAGAACCAGCAGCTAAAGACTGAAAACCTGAAAAACCAGTATGAGACCCTGAAAAACCAGCTTAACCCGCACATGCTGTTCAACTCTCTTAACACGCTCTATGCCCTGGTGAGAGAGAATCCCGACAAGGCGCAAGACTATATCAGTCAGCTGTCCAAGGTGATGAGATACACCCTGAAACAGGACTCTGACTTTGAGCGGAGTACAATAAGTCTACAGGAGGAGCTAAACTTCATCAACTCTTACATCTACTTGCTGAAGATGAGATTTGAAGACAACATCTCTTTCATGTTCGACATCGACAATTCGCTCTTAATGAAGAAAATACCGCGCATGGCCATACAGCTGCTGGTTGAAAACGCGGTGAAGCACAACGAGATAAGCAACAGAAATCCGCTGCACATAACGATCAGGACAATTGACGACGAGACTCTTGAGGTGGCCAACAACCTGCAGCCGCGCAGAGGGGCAACCACAAGCACCGGCATAGGCCTCAGCAACCTGAGAAAAAGATACCGGCTGCTCTTCAACAAGGACATCGAGATACAGGAAAAAGAGAATAATCTCTTCAGCGTAAAAATACCCCTAACATAAAACATCACGCAAATGAAAATATTCATCGTAGAAGACGAGAAAGCTGCACTGAACAACCTGAAGGCCTTAATATCTGAAATAAATCCGAAGGCTGAAATCATTGGCGAGTCGGACACTGTATGCAACACCATAGAGTGGTTTAAGGGCAACGCCATGCCCGACCTTGTCATCATGGACATACATCTGGCTGACGGATCGGCTTTTGAGATTTTTGATTATGTCGACATCACCTGCCCCATAATATTTACCACTGCCTATGACGAATATGCCCTGCGGGCATTTAAGGTTAGCAGCATCGACTATCTGCTGAAGCCAATCAACAAGGAAGAACTTAGAAACGCCTTTGCCAAATACGAACTGCTCTTTAACGGCAACAAGACTACTAAAGATGAAGACGACTCACTGATAAAAAAGATTATCAAAGAGATAAAGAAGGAAAACAACTACAAGACACATTTCCTCATACCCGTAAAGGGCGACAAGTTCATTCCGCTTGAAGTAGAGTCAATCATGCTGATATACATATCCGAGGGAGTTGTAAAGGCCGTAGACAACGACAACAATCAGTATGCATTCTCGCAAACGCTCGACGAGCTGACCGAAATGCTCAACCCCAAACTGTTCTTCAGGGCCAACAGGCAGTTTCTCGTCTCTAAGAAAGCCATAAGGGATGTCAGCATATGGTTCAACGGACGCCTCGTGCTGAACCTGAAAAACAAGGCTCTGGTAGACGAAAGGATTATAGTGAGCAAGGCCAGAGCCGCTGACTTTAAGGAATGGTTCTGAACACATCATAATCTTAATAATTTGTTATCTTTTCTATCTGTTCCTCCCGTCGACATCCCCAAGCGGACGTTGGCGGGATTTTTATTTTATAGTCTGCCGACACACTGCCATGCACTCGCCTGCCCTACCGTCCGCAGCATAATTGTCCGTCAGCAGCCAACCGCTCACCCGTTCTGCTAGTTCCTCAAAAAAACTCTATTGTTTTCGGTTAAAAACTCAGCCACTTTTGATGCAAAAGTGGCCCATTTACGGGTCGTAAACCTATCATTAACAGTTTGAAAGCAGCAAGACTGATTTTGCTTAACAAACAGCTCCATTGCAAACAAATTTAAAGCGGACTATAAGGAAAATAACATAAAAATGTTTCAGATTTTCGAGGTGTTTTCTTTTATTGAAATATAATAGCACAAAATAGACTCTATCAAAATATAAATATTAACAATATTCTTTATTTAATATAAAAAATTCTATTACATTTGTATTGGCATTGAAAAACAACAATACAGACACGAATATTTCTTGCAATGGATAAAAAGTAGACTTTCAAATTGTTGTGATTTAGTTACAGAAATTAGAATTAATGTTATATGAGTAATAGATTTATTTTTTCATGGGCAGAAAATATTAATGGCAAAATGGTACATATAGATAATGTACCTAGGGGGATAAATTGTAGATGTTTTTGTCCTTATTGTCACGAAGAACTTATTGCAAGACAAGGATATATATATGAACATGGATTTGCTCATCATAGTAAAAAACGTAGAGCAAATCTCGAAATATGTTATAAAGTAACATTATATAAATTGGCCGAATATATAATACAAACAAAAAAACGAATACATGTTCCATCATACTACAATATCTTTAAAGAAAACGACATCAGCTTTGTTGACGTAAAAATTGACAGCCATTATGAACGTGAAGATAAACAACCAGATGTCATTGCAACAACTAAAGATAATTGTCAATATTTAATTGAATTTATTTTTGATTATAAAGTACAACACAAAAAACCTATAGACTATAATCATTTTAATTGTTTAGAAATAGATCTTTCAAAACAAACATTAGAATCATTGGAAGATTTTTTAATAACATCAAACCAAGACAGGAGATGGATTAATAATAATTTTTATTTTAATAAAATTGAAGAAAAATACCGTAACGCAAATAAGCCCATTAAAGTTAAAAATGAAAAAGATTGTTATAAATGTAAGTTAATAAATTCTTGTTGTGCTATAAAAGATATTACTATCATAAATAATGGAGAACGATACCGTCTATGTAAAACAGAATTGTATAACAATACCTTAGAAAGAGAATTATCCCAAAATACAATTGCCAATAATTATGATAAAAATAATCTTATTAACAATACCGTAATACCTGATAAAGATTTAAATATCGAAAAATCATGTTTTAATTGTAAATCAAATCTTTCATGGGCAAATAAAGATGGACTAGCCAATTGTGGTTGTTATGCCAGTCTGGGACTTCAAAAAAGAATTAATCCTAATTATGCGAATATATGCAAAAACTATAGAAAAAAATAACAAAATATCCAATATAAAAATATATTTTATTCCAATTAACCAAAACGTATTCACAAGTTTATACAAAATGCTATTTTAACTAAATATTTAAGCAAACGAAACAATAATAAATAATCTTCATTAAGCTTTAATTTGCCTATTATTTACATTTAAATTTGTATTTTTGCATTTGACTAAAAAATATAAACCAACAAAAGGTATCCATTCTTATGAAATTAGTTAAAGGCGTATACGAAAATATTATTTCTGAACAAGTTTCAAAAGACATTGAAGAAGCTCAGGATGAAGGCCTAATATGTAAAAAGGACGATATTGATATTGCCGAATCACCATCAATACTGACAGCCTATGTCAGCAAGATTATCAAGAATAAACTGAATGACGACTCCTTATCCTTAATTGAAAAGCGCAATTATATAAACAAAATAATAGGACTTATTGACGACGACAACAACGATAAGATAAAAGAACACGATAAACTATTGACTGCCGTTATCAGTAATGAAGAAGAAATAAAACTAAAAGCGACAAACAAAAGTTTGGTTCGTCCTTTATCAGGCTTTAGGGTAAGCAACCTTTTTACCGGCGGACAAAGTGCAGTATCGCTGGGCAGTGAAATTGAACGAGATATAACATGCGCAGATAAGATATTTATAATAGTATCGTTTCTTCGTCTGTCTGGAATTAATCTTATATATGACGCCTTAAAGAAATTCTGTTCTAATCCAGAACACGAACTTCGTATCATTACAACAACATATTGCGGAATAACAGAAGCCAAAGCACTGGAACGACTGGCAACACTGCCAAATACACAGATACGAATATCTTATAATACAAGAATAGAACGACTGCATGCCAAAGCGTTTATTTTTGAAAGAAATTCGGGCCTTCATACGGCATATATCGGTTCATCGAATCTTTCAAAATCAGCACAAACTGACGGATTGGAATGGAACATAAGAATCACCAACGTTGAAAATCCGCATATACTTAAAGCTGCAATAGCAACATTTGAGCAATATTGGAACAGTCATAACTTTGAGGACTTCAACGAAGGAGGTATAAAACGTTTCTATGAACAGACAAGAAAAGAACGTGAACAGTTTAAAAATGAAGTAGTTCTTCACCGATATTCAATATTGCCACACCAGAAACAGATTTTAGACAGGCTTCAGGCAATAAGAGAGGCCGGAATAAATAAAAACCTTATTGTTGCTGCAACAGGAACAGGTAAGACTGTTATATCTGCTTTCGACTATAAGATAAACTCTGCAAATAAAATTCCATACGGAAAGATACTGTTTGTTGCTCATCGAGAAGAAATTCTTAAACAATCATTATTTACGTACAGGGGTGTTTTGATGGATGCAAACTTTGGCGACATGTGGGTAGGCAATTTCAAGCCAGGCAATATCGACCATCTGTTTGTGTCGGTACAAACGTTTAATTCCAATTATGCAGAAATATTTGAAAAGCTGCCTTCTGATTATTATGAATATATCGTAATAGATGAAGCCCATCACCTTGTTGCAAACAGTTACAGAAAAATAATAGAGCATTTCACTCCAAAAATATTGATTGGACTGACCGCCACACCAGAACGTATGGACGGACAAAGTCTCTTGCCTGACTTCTGCAACAGGATAAGTGCAGAAATACGACTGCCACAAGCATTGGACGAAGGTTTGCTTACACCGTTTCAATACCTTTGCATAAGCGACGACACAGATTTGACCGATGACGAATTAATGGCTGGAAACAAATATATATCCTCAAAGATAATTACCAAACTTTGTACCAGCCAAAGGGTTGCGCTGATCATTGATAAACTAAGGTATTATTTGGCCAATGAATACAAATGCAAGGCGTTATGCTTCTGCGCCAATACAGAGCATGCCCGCTTTATGGCTGAAGAATTAAACAAAGCCGGTTTTAAAGCTGCATCTCTGACTGTCGACAATTCGGAAGAACGACAATCTATTAACAGAAAATTTTCTAACGGCGAAATTAATTATCTATGCGTCGTAGACATGTATAATGAAGGTGTCGACATTCCGGCTGTTGATACAGTTTTGTTTCTCCGTCCTACTGAAAGTATCACAATATTCTTGCAGCAGCTTGGACGAGGATTGCGCCTCTATCCAGGCAAACAAGTATTGACCGTTTTAGACTTTGTTGCGCAACTAAATCAAAAGTATGATTACGCAAGCCGTTTCCGCAGCTTGATGACTCATACAGACAAGAACATTGTTGACCAAATAAAGAACGGTTTTACATTACTTCCGCATGGATGCTCCATTCACATGGAGGAGAAAGCGAAAGAATATGTATTGCAAAATATTAAAGCTGCAATTTATAACAGGAACAGACTTATTAATGAGCTGCGCTCTTATACCGTTTGTCCAAGTTTGTCAGAATTTATAGCTAACAACGGACAGGACATACGACTAATTTATAAGAATAACTTATGCTGGACTAAATTAAAGAAGTATGCAGGCTTTTGCGACTATAAGGAAGACAGCTATACAAAACGATATGAAAAGGGACTGGGTAAGTTAATACATTTCAATACCGCTTCTTTCCTGAAATTCATAAAAGCAACAATAGCAAACAACTGTAATATAAGCTGTAAGGATGAAAAAAACAAAACTTTTGCCTTAATGCTTTACTACGTTTTATACCAAGACAAAATTCAAGACCTCGGTCTCAATTCGGTTGATGAAGCTATCAGGCAGCTTAACAATTATCCTTTATTCATAGAGGAAATAAAAGAAATTGTGGAATATCTTATTGACCATCTATACATCAAGACGTTTTCCATCGGTTCAGGCCTGCCTGACGCCCTTGAACAATACGGCTGCTACACACGTGAAGATGTATTCACGATTTTTGGAAGACAAACTGCCGAAAGGCGTATGCAAGGAAGTGTAGCCGGTGCATTCAATTTTGAAGAGTATAACACAGAAGCTTTCTTTGTTACACTGAACAAATCGGATGCAGACTTTTCTCCAAGTACCCAATATGACGATTATGTTATAAGCGAATACAAATTTCACTGGCAATCGCAGAACAACGACTCTCATGCCGGCCGTGGAAGAAGATTTGTTGAACAGAGAAAAAACAAAAAGAAGTTTCTTCTATTCGTCAGGGAACAAAAGAAAGACGGTTTCGGCAACACATGTCCTTTCCACTGCTTCGGATTGGTAGACTATATACGCTCATACGGCGACTTTCCAATGAATATCGAATGGAAGCTGCAAGAGCCTATAATGCCACAATATTTGAAATCGGTGTAGTTTTTAGATAAAAGCAAGATGATAAAATATACTTTCATCGACACCACGTTTGATGGAATTGAGACGGTATAATATTGAGATTGCAGAAAATCCAAAAATGTGAACTATCTTTATTTTATTAATGTGAAAAAATATTTGCATTATTCATCAATAATACTGAAAATTTACATTAAATTTGCACTTGTCATAGACAATATATTTTAGTTCAAAAGTTATAAATATATTTATACTCACTACTATTCATGTGTATTTATGTTGAACATGGCATTAAATATGGATAAAATAAAAAACTTTAATATACTTATCAATACATGCCTGTGGAATTTGGCAACGACATCTAAAAAATCAGATTTAGATAAAAATGATTTTTTATTATCTGTAATAAATGGCTTTGAAGATGGAAAATGGAGAAAAAAAGAATTTTATAAATTTGTAATGAACAATATTGCTTTAACAGGCTTATCTGCTGAAGATAGAGAAAATCTTTATTCAGAATCACCATATACGACGTTAACAGAAGCGATTAAAAACCTTCGTTTAGTTGACAAAGATAATGGACAAGGTAGCGAAATTGCAGAAATAGTTTTATACGGAATAATGCGATACCATTATCACGCATTACCCGTTATACCTAAAATCTTTTACAAACAAAATCCTAATGATAACGCAAAAGGAGCTGATAGCGTACATATAGTTTTGGATGATAAAAATGAGTTTACTCTATGGCTCGGCGAAGCCAAATTTTATAATGATATTGAAGATGAAAGACTATATAATCCTATTAATTCTGTATTTGATACCATTAGTACAGAAAAAATCAAGAAAGAAAATTCTATAATTACAAATATAAAAGATTTAGAATATGTTATCACAAATCCAATTGTAAGAAAAAATATATTGAATGTTCTACGACGAGATACCCCTATTGATGAAATAAAAAAGAGACTACATGTTCCCATTTTATTACTTCACGAATGTGAAGAAACTTGTAAAGCAACAGATTTAACAGATGAATATTTAAATAAAATAAAAGAATATCATTTTAATAAAGCTGTAAAATATTTTACAGCTCAACACAAAAAACAAATAAAAGAACATATATATGGATATGAACATATTCAATTTCACTTAATTTTATTCCCTATTCCTAAAAAGGCTGAAATTGTTAGTTGGTTCGTTGAACGAGTTAAACAAATAAAAGAAGATGCATAGTAATGAAATATTTGAAGAATGTGCTAAAATAAATGATTTAATAGAAAATTGTAATAAGGCTGAAGCACGTTCTAAAGTTATTAATTTATTAGACAAATTACGCCAAGATGGCAATGAGTACACTCCGCTAGTAAATCATCTAATAAGAGAAGTAGGTTTATTTCCTTATATAGATAGAAAAACTGCTTTATGGGAAGATCAAGTTGTTGTTGAGGCATTTAAAGTTAATGTCGGAGAAGAAGTTCCTGTAACTTTTCATAGCGCACAATCAAAAGTCCTTAAAAGACTTTTAGCAGGAGAAAATATTGCAATTAGTGCACCCACAAGTTTTGGTAAAAGTTTTATTATAGATGCATTTATTGCTATTCGTAAACCAGATAATGTAGTTATTATCGTACCAACTATTGCTTTAGCAGATGAAACCCGTCGTAGAATTGAACACAAGTTTTCAAATTACTACAAAATAATCACCACGACCGATGCAAGCATTACAGAAAGAAACATTTTTATTTTCCCTCAAGAACGTTGTTTTGCCTATATTGAAAAATTAAAAAAAATAGATATACTTATAGTTGATGAATTCTACAAAGCTAGTTCAACGTTTGACGATAATAGAAGTTCATCTTTGCTTAGTGCTATTATTGAATTAGGAAAAATATCTCGTCAAAAATATTATCTTGCACCTAATATTCACAAAATAGCAGACAATGTATTTACACAAGGTATGCAATTTATGAGATTAGTAGATTTTAAAACAGTTGTTACAAAATCTGCTAAAATATATAAAAAATTAAGTTATAAAGAGAATCGTGAAGAGTTTAAGAAATTTCACCTCATTAATATTTTACAAAAGAACAAGTCGAAAACATTAATTTATGCAGGAAGCTATAATAATATTGACAAAATATCTGAAATACTAAAAAATAAATTAGATATAAAAGAAACGCAATTACTTAAAGATTTTAATTATTGGCTAAAAGTAAATTATGGTAAAGCATTTTCTTTGTGCAAGTTAAGTGAACGAGGTATAGGAGTACATAATGGTAAAATGCATAGAGCCTTGAGTCAGATACAAATAAAATTATTTGAAAGTCAAGACGGAATAGATACAATTATTTCAACATCTTCCATTATAGAAGGGGTAAATACACAAGCTGAACAGGTAATAGTGTGGTCTAACAAAAACGGATCTCACAAATTTGATTATTTTACATATAGAAATATTATTGGAAGAGCAGGACGTATGTTTAAATATTTTGTAGGTAAAGTATATCTATTGGAAGAACCACCAATTCAGGAAGATACTACATTAAAAATTGAATTTCCAGAGGATGTTGTTGAATCTTTAGATTCAAGAAATCCTGGAATAGAGATTAATCAAGAACAAGCAGAATGTATCAAGACATATGAATCTTTTCTGAAAGAAACATTTGGAAATGATAATTTTAATCAATTACGAAAACTGCCAGCATTTAAATCTTGTGATTCTCATCTTATCAAATTATTAATTGAAAAATTACGTTCAGATTCAAATTGGCCTAGTGGATATGAAGCTTTAGCATCAACAAATACATATAATTGGAGAAAACCGATTATAGATGTAATAAGTCTACTAGGCGATAATATGGCTCGTTTAATAAAAATAGCTATTTGGAAAATGCCTGACAACTGGACTCGTTCCATTGCTGATATCTATTCAGAACTTAAAGATATCACTTACGAAGAATTATTTTCAGCAGAACGTTACCTATCATATAATCTATGTTCTACCCTTTCAGTAATTAATTTATTAAAAAAATATCTTAGTCCAGAAAGTCCTGACATTTCTTTATTTATAGGAAAGGCAGCAAATGCTTTTCTTCCAAAACTTGTATATCAATTGGAAGAATATGGATTACCGAGAATGGTCAGCAGGAAAATTCAAGATTCTGGGTTAATCAACTTAGAAGATGATTCAATTGAAATATCTGAAATTATTACACAATTTAATCAAATAGGGAAAAATCAACTTATTAAAAAACTCAAAAATATATTGCCGTTCGACGAATATATCATTAATTACTTTTATGAAGGAATAAGCTAAGATAAAAATGCTCATACAATTAATTATAGTTTTCAATTCTACTTACATTTTCAACATTACCCCATAATCTCCCAAATATTTCTTACCTTTGTCTCCCAAAGACAATATTTGCGGAAAGATGTATAGCGTTCACGACACGTTTTTTGACGAGGTAAGGCATGAGGGATATGAAACCGTGATGCCATGCGATGAGGTTGCGGTGTTCAGCACTAAGGCCGGCATGGGCACGGGATATAAGGTAGCGCCCATGCTCAGCGACTCGTTCAGCATAATGCTGGTGAAGAGCGGAACGGTGAAGCTCTCGGTAAACTACAGCACAGAGACACTAAAGAAAAACTCTATGGCTTTTCTGACGCCAAACATGGTGGTGTCGCTGAGCGATGCCGACGAGGACTTCATGATGGAAGGCGTGAGCTTTATGCCGGCATACTTTGACGACCTGTCGGCTTATGCGCCCGTGTACAACCAGATGATTTCGTTCGCCAACGAGAACGCGCTGCCAATAAGGAGGCTGAGCGAAAGCGAAATGGAATGTATGCAGACGATGCTGGGGCTTTATTCTGACATCAACACGGAACACCTGCACTACAACGGTCTGATGCTGCATCTGTCTAACCTGCTGCTGTTGCGCTTTGCCGAGATACTGAGGGCGGGATGCGCTGCAGATCCATCGAAGGTGCCGCACACCGTGGAGATTTACCGCGAGTTCAGAAAGCTGCTAATCGGCAATTACCTTAAAGAGCACTACATATTGTTTTATTCGTCGCAGCTTAACGTGTCGTCAACCTACCTGTCGCGCATAGTGCGCAAGGTGTCGGGACGCTCGGTAAACGAGCACATAGCGCACATGCTGACAACCGAAGCGCGACGGCTGCTCGACTGCACCGACCTGCCCGTGAAACAGATAGCCTACAGACTGGGCTTCGCCGACCAGGCCTCGTTCGGCAAATTCTTCAGAAAACAGTTCGGCGTCTCGCCTACGGAATATAGAGGAGGCCGCTGTGAGAATGAAAAGTGAAAAATGAAAAGTGAAAAATCCAAATGCATTGTTGGGTATTGTCATTTGGAGTTAAAGGAGTTATCCTTTCGCAAGCACTACGTTTACTAATGTGCCGGCTGATTTGTAATCTGCCGGAATTTAGTATCAGGATTTTCAATCACTAGTGTTCGAAAGATTTTAACTATCTGAAAGTCAGTTATTTACTTGCATATATCAATATTTTTTTGTATCTTTACATCATAATAATAGAGCAA